>Ga0164318_10005514_pt1 | contig 12231 bp, 12 predicted proteins | sample GuaBasSedimGuay9_FD_113734 | JGI IMG/M metagenome (GOLD analysis project Ga0164318, IMG submission 113734) | Subseafloor sediment microbial communities from Guaymas Basin, Gulf of California, Mexico - Guay9, Core 4571-4, 0-3 cm | ecosystem: Environmental > Aquatic > Marine > Hydrothermal vents... | reverse complement strand
GATTTATCTGGATAGCGCGGCAACGACACAGAAGCCAAAGATCGTCCTCGATGCACTGGACGCATACTATACGCGGAGCAATGCCAATGTGCATCGGGGACTGCATACTCTTGCCGAAGAAGCGACCTCGGCTTTCGAGATAACCCGTGACAGGGTGGCCGCTTTCATCGGCGGCGTGAAGCGCGAGGAGATCATTTACACCCGTAATGCCACCGAATCCATAAACATGGTCGCCGAATCATGGGGAAAAGCCAATATTAACAAGGGCGATCGAATCGTCATAACTCAGATGGAGCATCATGCCAATCTGGTCCCGTGGATTATGCTCGCCCGGAATACAGGCGCCGACCTTCAGTACATCCCGATCGACGCCGAAGGGTATCTCGATTTAAGTAACATTCGCGAAATTATAAATGCAAAGACTAAAATTGTTGCCCTGACTCACATGTCGAATGTGCTGGGAACGATCAACCCGGTCGAGGAAATAATTGCCCTGGCCCACGAGCGGGGCGCGGTGGTGCTTGTCGATGGCGCCCAGAGTGTGCCCCATCTGCCGGTCGATGTCAGGGCGATGGATGCCGATTTTCTCGCCTTTTCCGCGCACAAAATGCTTGGTCCGACCGGACTCGGCATCCTGTATGGAAAAGAAGAATTGCTTAATAAAATGGAACCGGTAACATTCGGCGGAGAAATGATCAGCCTGGTGCAATTCGATAAAGTAACCTGGGCCGATCTTCCCTGGAAATTCGAGGCCGGGACACCTAATATAGCCGCCGCCGCGGCCTTCTCCCCCGCTCTGGAATATCTCGATCGAATCGGGATGAACGCCGTTCGCGAGCATGAAAAAGAATTGACAGCCTATGCCCTTGACCGGTTATCAGAAATCGAGTCGTTGAAAATTTTTGGGCCCCGCGATATAGAGCATCGCGGCGGAGCGGTATCCTTTGTCGATCGCGATATTCACCCGCATGACCTCGCACAGTTTCTCGATTCACTGGGTATCGCCGTCAGAGCCGGGCATCATTGCGCTCAGCCGCTGGCGCGCCTTCTCGGGGTCAGTTCGACCGCCCGGGCCAGCTTTTATATTTACAACACCAAAGACGACGTCGATCAGCTTGCCGCCGCTTTGAAAGAATCACGGAGGTATTTCAAATATGAGTGATCAGCTTGCCGATCTATATCGTGATATTATTATGGAGCACTATCGTTTCCCACGCGGACAAAATCATGTCGATAACCCGGATATAGCCAATCAGGGGCAAAATCCGGTCTGCGGCGATGAAATCGAAATCAAACTCAAAATGGCCGGCGATAAAGTCGAAAATATTTCAGTTAACTGCGTCGGCTGTGCCATCTCGGTTGCATCGGGCTCGATGCTGGCGGAAATTATCGAGGGCAAAACCCTGCTGGAAATAAAGGAAATAGCAGACATCGTCAAGAAGATCCTCAAAGGTGAAGACCTGGGAAATGATGTCGACCTGGGCGATCTCGAGGCTCTTCGCGGTGTGAAAAAATTCCCCGTCAGGATCAAATGCGCCCTTCTGTCGTGGACGACCCTGGTCGATGCCATCGAATCGAAGCAGAGAGACCGGGCCGTTAACGCCTCGACCACGGAGTGAACGATGGAACTCAGCAAAGAATTTATTCTGGAACATATCGCACCGATCGAGGATCCGGAGATTCATATCGGTCTGGTTGATCTTGGCCTGATTTATGATGTTGATATAACAGAAGATAAAACCGTCAAAGTCACCATGACCCTTACCTCACCCATGTGCCCGATCGGGCCGGAACTGGTCAGCCGGATAAAAGAGAAAATCCAGGAACTCGACGGGGCAGGTGAAGTGACCGTCGATGTTGTCTGGGATCCGCCCTGGGATCCTTATGAAATGGCCTCCGATGAGGCTAAAGACGAACTGGGCCTCTGGTGAATTTCCAAAAAAATAGACAGGTCGTGAAATTGAGTTGCCCCCTCATCTTATTTATAATTGACGACCTGCCCATTTTTGACGTTAATTTTTAATTTAGCCTACAATATTCCTTCCGCCATCCACCACCAGGAACTGCCCGCAAATCATGGAAGCATCGTTTGAAGCCAGAAAAGCGACGACATTGGCTATATCCTCCGGTTCGACTATACGCCCGGCCGGTGTATGAAACCTGGCATGTTCGATGACATCATGAGCCCCCGGAATCGAACGGGCTGATTTGGTATCAGCCAGCCCGGCCAGGACACCATTGACAACAGGTTTAGACTCCAAATGGGGCGTAAATACCGCAAAATCCTGTCAAAGCCGTCAAAACAGGAATTAATCCAAACAGACCCCGCCAGCTTGTATTTATTAATCCAATCGCAATAATGGCTATTCCAATTAAAAATCTGATCATTCTATCTGCCTGCCTGAATTTTTTCTCATATCCCGACTATCTCTCCTGATTCTTGATAGACTGAAAAGATGTTATGAGTTTATGGACACATCAAATCCATGATTCGGAACTTTTTGTAAAACAGCCATACTCGGGGTATGTTCCCGATCGGAGAAAATATTTTGAACAAAAATCCGAAAAAACCGATTCAGCCCAGGGCGACATCAAGGGTCATCATGACTGCAAATCCGATAATCGCTCCCCATGTGGCGGCATGCGAATTTCCGCCGATATGTGATTCCGGCACAAGCTCTTCGACAACAACGAATATCATCGCACCGGCGGCAAAAGCAAGAGCGTACGGCAGAATCGGCTGGGCGATAATTACCAGGCCGGCTCCCAGAACACCGGCGATTGGCTCGACCGTCCCGGAAAGCTGGCCGTACCAGAAGCTTTTCAGACGAGAGATCTTCTCTCGACGGAGTGGCATCGAAACCGCCGTCCCCTCGGGAATATTCTGTATCCCGATACCAATCGCGAGCGCCACCGCACCTGCTATAGTAGCCGATTCGAATCCCGCGGCGACTGCTCCAAAAGCGACGCCAACCGCGAGACCCTCGGGAAAATTATGAAGTGTAATGGCAACAATCAAAAGGGTGGTTCGGCGCCAGCTCGACTTTACACCTTCGAGCTCTTCCTGCCCGGCCGACTCTTTATCGATACCGACATGTAAATGCGGTAACAGCCTGTCGACCAGGCGAAGCAAAGCAGCCCCCATCAAAAAACCGGTCACAGCCGGAACCCAGGCGGGGATAGACTTACCTTCGGACATCTCGATGGCAGGGGCCAGAAGAGACCAGAAGCTGGCGGCTATCATGACACCGGCCGCAAAACCAAGCATCCAGTCAAGCGTCTTGCGATTCAGTTCTCGGGCCATAAATACACCCGCCGCTCCCAAAGCGGTCATAAACCACGTAAAAAGTGTCGCGAAAAGAGCCTGCATAACCGGATGCAGTTCCAGAAACCAGTCAACTATACCCATGGTGATATTCTCACCCTTTATTTTTAATTATACCCGGAGTTGCAATTCATAATAATACGTATAAAAATGGTTGGCAATTATAAAAATCAATCGGAAATTTCCCGGCCGCGTTAAATAAAATAAATCACGCAAACATGCAATAAATATGGCCGGAACCGCTTGACCGCTTGCGCTGTTTCAATATATATTAACGGGCATATAGGATTACCAACCATTCGATTTAGGCGTCATCATGTGTAGCCGGGGATTTCAAAAACTCTTTAAAATAGAACTGGGACGGACAAAATACAAGAAGGCCTGGGATATTCAAAAAAAACTTGTCAGGCTTCGTGTCCAGGAAAAAATACCGGATTGCCTGATTATCACCGAGCATCATCCCGTGATAACCATGGGCCGGGGAACCAAAAAAAAGAATCTTCTGGTTCCCTGCAGTCAATTAAGAAAAAGCGGAATCGATCTGCACGAAGTAGAACGCGGCGGCGATATAACATTTCACGGTCCCGGTCAGACAGTACTTTATCCGATTATCGACCTGCACAGCCGGGGTCAGGATACGCATCAGTATCTGCGCGACCTCGAATATTTTGTCATCATGTCATTACAGCAGATCGGGCTTGAGTCCGGAACCAAGAAGGGAATGACCGGGATCTGGGTCAATAACCATAAAATCGGCGCCATTGGCGTGGCTGTCTCCCGATGGGTGACATATCACGGGCTGGCGTTGAATGTCAATACCGAGCTTGATTATTTCAATCTGATCAATCCCTGTGGTATCACCGATTACCCGGTAGGCACCATCTCCGGAATTCTCGGGGTCGATATCGAAATGGATTACCTCAACAATCTGCTGGTCGAGAATTTCGCCGATCTGTTTTACTACGAGGTCGAACCGGTTGACGATGCCATCGAGTTGATCGACGAGCATATCCCGCCCGAGAGAAACATAGAACTCTGAAGGAGCAGACATGCATATCACCGAACCCGCGATCAATAGCTATATCAAAAATCTGATGCCGGAGCCGGATGAGGTTCTTCGCGAGATGGATGACTATGCCCGTGAAAACAATTTCCCGATAATCGGCCCGATGTGCGGGACATTCCTGAGACAGATCACCATGGCAATAAAGGCCAAATCTGTTTTCGAAATGGGCTCGGGTTACGGTTATTCTGCCTACTGGTTTGCCGGAGGTATGCCCGAAGATGGCAAAATTATCTGTACCGAAGGTTCGGAGGATAACATAAGGCTGGCCATGCAATATCTCAAGCGCGGCGGCTATGATAACATGGTCGATTTTCATGTCGGCTACGCGCAGGATATCATAAAAAAGTACGACGGCCCCTTCGATATCATTTTCAATGATGTCGATAAGGAGCAGTATCCCGAGGTCTTCGAACTGGCGATCCCGAAAATCCGCAAGGGCGGGCTGTTCATCACCGACAATGTTCTCTGGAGCGGAAGGGTGCTGGATGAAAATCCGACCGAATCAACCCGCGGCATTCTTGAGTTCAACAAAATGCTGTTTAGTTCAAAAGATCTGCTGTCGATGATTATTCCCATCCGCGACGGATTCGCGATGGCGGTGAAGCTCTAAAAATATTGTATCATTGATCTCGACTATTCAGCATAATCCCGGCGGCCATGCGGCCCGATTTTGATCCCTCGGCACGGTAGGAATAAAATATCTCCTGATTACACATGGTACATTGATCCGACATTTCTACATTGTTTTCCGACAGTCCAGCTTCGAGCAACTGCCGCCGGTTAGCCTGCCAGAGATCAAAATAACCGTGTCCCTTATTATCAGCATTCTTGATCAGCTCGTCTGCGTATTCGAAATTTTCCCTTACATCGTTGATCACTTCCGGGCCGACCTCGTAACAGCAGGGGCCAATCGACGGCCCGATATCGGCTATTATATCAGTCGGGGAACAACCGAACTTTTTTTCGAGTGTACGAACCACCTTGCCTGCGATTCCCTTTACCGTTCCCCTCCACCCGGCATGCGCAATACCGATGATAATTTTCTCAGGATCATAAAACAAAACCGGCGCACAATCGGCCACCACGACAGTAATGCAGACATCAGGCATATCGGTTATCATGGCATCAGCCGACACCCTGGGTATTTTGCGGTATGAAATATCTTCAGCTATCGACTTGCGAGTGATTATCCTGACATTATCACCATGCACCTGCCAGCTGGTCACCATGCATTCCATACTGAAACCCAGCGCCGAGGCCAGACGGCGGCGGTTTTCCATGACCCTGATCGGATTGTCACCGGAACTCAAACCAAGATTCATCGATTCGAACGGCGGGCCGCTGTTGCCGCCGCTTCTGGTAGTGACAAAGTGGGTGATATTTTCGTGGGACAGAAGATTCTCGCCCTGCCAGACACGCACCGATTTACCATAGTCACAAAACATATAACTATATACAGAAAAATCTTACGATTCGACAATACTTATTTACGCCGGCGGCAGAATATACGGCGGAGATAGTATATCGACTCAGAAACCGACAGCCACCTGCATCAAACCGACATCGGAATCTTCCGAGTTGGCCTGGTATTCGAACCGCAGCCAGCAATCATCCGCCAGCGGCAATCCGCCGCCGAAACTCAGGCGGTAATTATCGTCGTCATCGGATTCATCGTATGAAAAGACGCCAATTCGGGCAATACCATAAAGCCTTCCGAAATCGTATTTGCCCTGCGCATAGAAGCCGATATTGGTGATATCGTCACCGCCGAGAGCTTCAATCGTATGGGCTATCAGTTCCGCCTTGCCGGTGAAATCACCGGCGCCGAAGCCGGCATCGGCCCCCAACAACAGCATATCAATGTCGGAATCTTCGACCGACAGCAGGGCCAGCGACCCGCCGATTTCAAGTCGTTCCGAGGGAACGACGCCGAATCGCCCGCCGAATGCGGATGAGGATGTGAGAACCTGGTCGGCCTCATATTCGAAGCCGTTGACGACATACATGGCGACATTGAAATTCTCCGTCACGAGATAACCGTGGGCACCGATATCGTTCCATCCGTTATGGGTAAGTTCGACCGCCTGCGGGACCGAAATAAGCTGACGATCGATCGAGGGGTACACCCTCCAGTCGATTCCAAAAGGCACATCGAACCGGCCGACCATGACACCTGAATGTCTGACCCGGTCCGATCTGTGATAATGCCAGTCCCCATCTCCGAAAAGATGGAAATCAATAATAAAGGCGCCGATCTCGAATGATTCCTCGCCGTCATAGGCAACCGCGGCCTCGACCTGGATATGCGGTTTTATCCGGGCCGCAACATCCAGCTCAAACTGGCCGATTTGAAATTCGAAATCATCGCTCTGGTTTTCGCCGATGTTCAAATAAACATCACCAAAACCGGAAATTTCGGGCGTTATCGGTTTATCCTGAGCCGAAGCATCGACATTAAAAATGAAAATAATCAAGATCGCAAAAATGAAGACATTACCGACAAAAGCATTCCTTTGCATGTTCATAATATATTCACCAGATTTATTTTGGGATTACATTAAAGAAGCGCCGCCGAAAACGGCGGCGCCGGTTATTACTAATTCATAATGTGAATGGCCCCCTTATTGACATTTAATGCGGCCTCCATAAGAGCCTCCGACAGCGTCGGATGTATGGCCATCATGTGGCCGAGATCCTCGGCGGTTCCATCACATTCCATTACCGCCGTCGCGGCATATATAATATCGCCGGAATGCGGACCGAAAATATGCACACCAAGAATGTTATCCGTTTCCTCATCGGAGATAACCTTGGCAAAACCTTCGGTTGCCAGGGTGGCAATACCTTTGCCAACCGCTCGGTACGGGAACTTGCCCACCTTCACCTTGCGCCCGGCATCGACCGCTTCTTTTTCCGTCATCCCGATCCCGGCAATTTCCGGATCAGTGAAAACGGCGTATGGTACCGCCTTCCAGTCGGCGCCCATTGATGCCCCGGCGATGGCCTCGACCGCCGCAATACCTTCATGCGACGCCTTGTGCGCCAGCAATATGCCGCCCGCGACATCACCAATGGCAAATATATGGCCGATATTCGAGCGCATATGTTTGTCCACCTGTACAAAGCCCTTGGCATCGAGCTGAAAACCCGCCTTCTCAAGGTTGAGATCACGCGTATTCGGTTTCATGCCGGCCGCGACCAGAACCTTGTCGAAGGAAATGTTTTTATTTCCGTCCTTTGTTTCGATGACGACATTGATCTGCTTGCCGCTCTTCTTGGATGAGAGCACTTTCGACGAAAGCATTATATCCATGCCCTGTCTTTTCAGGGCCTTCTCCGATGCCGCACAGATATCATGATCGAGCGACGGCAGGACGGTATCGAGGATCTCGACGATAGTGACTTTCGACCCCAGAGTATTGTAAATCGTCGCCATCTCGACACCGATCGGTCCGGCTCCAACCACCAGCATCGTCTCTGGTACATCCGGCAGACCGACTGCCTCCCTGGCGCCGATTATGGATTTACCGTCGGCCCTGAGCATCGGCAGATCGATCGGGGTTGTACCGGTGGCGATGATAAAATTCTCCGCCTTGATTTTTATTTTGGAATCGCCCTTCACCACCTGGATTTCTTTATCGGAAATAAACGACGCTTCCCCGTCAAATTTTTTGACCTTGGCCTTGTCCAGAAGAAGCCCGACACCGCCGGTGAGACGTTTGACCGTATCGTCTTTATGCTTGCGAAGCTTATCCAGATCGATATCGACCTTCTCGGCGGTCAAACCGATACGCTTGGCCGCTTCGATGGTCCGTTTAAGTTCGGTGACATATAATAGTGTTTTCGAGGGAATACATCCCCAGTTCAAACAAACACCGCCATAGTATTCCTTTTCGACAATGGCGGTTTTGATACCCAGTTGAGACGCTCGTATCGCCGCCACATAGCCTCCCGGCCCGGCGCCGATAACAACCAATTTATATTTTTCAGCCATGTTTATACCTCAAATGATTAAATGACACCAATCAGCCAGCCTTGCGGATTCTCGAGATACTCGATCATCCGGCGCAGGAACTGGACGGCATAACCGCCGTCGATGACCCTGTGATCGAATGACATGCCAAAATTAAGTATCGGCCTGATGACTATCTCGCCGTCGCGCACAACCGGTTTGTCGACAATCTTGTGGACGCCCAGGATAGCTACCTGAGGTTTAGCAATTATTGGGGTCGAGCCCAGCGCACCCATACCGCCGGCATTGGTAATCGAAAAGGTTCCGCCGGTGATCTCATCCATCGACAGGATATCCTTTGCGGCCTTGTCGGCAAGGTCACGCATATCTCTCGCAATCTGCAACAGTGATTTTTGTTCGCAATGTTTAATCACCGGAACAATAAGCGAATTTTCTCTCGCCACCGCCATACCAATATTGAAATATTTTTTGACCCGCAGTGTATCTTCCTCCAGAGTCGAGTTGATCCACGGAAAATCCTTGGCCGCAAATATTATCGCCTTGGCGATAAAAGGCAGATATGTTATCCGTACCCCGTGCATCTTTTCGATCTGGTCAACATTCTGCCGGCGCCAGTCTCGAAGTTCCGACATGTCGCATTCATCAAATGTCGTCACATGCGGTATCGTGAAGGCCGACTTAACCATGTGCTCGGAAATCACTTTGCGGACACCCGTGATCGGGATGACCTCCTCGTCTTCCTGCTGGGGCCAGACAAAATCCGGCTTCACTTTATCGGCCGAATGCCTCATGTTGATATAATTGACGACATCATCTTTGGAGACCCGGCCGCCCTTGCCGGTTCCCTTGATCATTCGCAGATCGATAAAATGCTCCCGGGCCAGACGACGGACCACCGGCGATGATTTCACCGCCTTGATCCCGCCCTCGATAGCTTCCTTGTCGGCATGAATGCCGATTTTCTCGTGATGCTCCACCGTTCCAATAAATTCCGGGGGAGGTTCTTTGACTTCCTGTTCCTGCGGGATTCTTTCCTCACCAGATTCCGGCTTGGTCTCGAAGGTCCTGGCCTGAGTGACTTCGCCCTCGACTTCCATTATGGCGATTTCCTGACCGATTTGCACGACCGTATCGATCGGAACCAGACGTTTGGTCATGACACCGTCATGCGGCGACGGTATCTCGACATTGATCTTATCGGTCATAATCTCGACAATCGGATCATCCACCTTGATCTGGTCTCCCTCGCTCTTGAGCCACTTGACAATCGTTCCTTCGACAACTGATTCTCCCAGCGGCGGGACAACTACTTTATATTCCATCTTGCCTCCCTTAATATTCCATGACTTTTTTGACAACCCGGGCTATTTTCTCGGCATTGGGCAGAAAAAAATGCTCCATCGGCGGTGCAAACGGTATCGCCGGAACATCCAGCCCGCAGACACGGCTGACCGGGGCATCCAGATAATCGAACATCTCTTCGGTAATGGATGCCGACACTTCACCCATGACACCGCCCGTTTTCGAGCTTTCCTGTACCAGGACCACTTTTGATGTTTTCTTGACCGATTCGTAAATCGTCTCCCGATCCCATGGACTTATTGTCCGCATATCGATTACCTCGGCCGAGACACCCTCCTTTTCCAGCGCCTGCGCCGCTTCTATCGAACGGTGATACATAAAACCATAGGATACTATGGTAATATCATCTCCTTCTTTTCTGACGGCCGCCTTTCCGATCGGTACCGTGAAATCATCTTCGGGAAGTTCTTCCTTGACCCAGCGATAGAGCCGTTTATGCTCGAAGTAAATCACCGGATCCTCTCCACGGATGGCCGATTTAAGCAGGCCCTTGGCGTCATAAGGTGTCGCCGGCATGACCACCTGCAACCCGGGTTGCGAGAAAAACCACTGTTCATTTATCTGGGAATGGTACAACCCGCCGCCGACATCGCCGCCGCAACAAACCCGGATGGTCATCGGGCAAGTCCACTGCCCGCCGGTTCGGTAGCGCAATTTAGCGGCCTGCTGAATAATCTGATCCATCGACGGTGTGATGAAATCGGCGAACTGGATCTCAGGAATCGGCCGTAAACCGACCATCGCCGCGCCGACCGAGCCGCCGGCGATATATACTTCGGATATCGGTGAGTCGATGACCCGCTCCGGGCCGAATCGATCCAGCAACCCTTTGGTCGCCTTGAAAACACCGCCGTATAACCCGATATCCTGGCCTATCAGAAAAACGCGATCATCACGCTCCATCTCTTCAAAAAGCGTCTGAGTGATGGCCTCGATTAATGTCGTCTTTTTCATTTTATCTCCTGGAATCTTTCTGTCATTCTGCGGATATCAATAGTCATCGCGTCTTACCGGGAAATTTTCCGAGTAGACATCATTATAAGCTTCTTCCGGTTCGGCATACTTCTCTTTTTCACAGGCCGCAACGGCTTCATCTATCTCCTGGTTAATCTGCTCGACCATGGCCTCGCGCTTTTTACTCGTATGGATCCCCAGGTCAAGCAGAAGATTTTCGGCCCGGGCAATCGGATCGCCTTTTTTCCACTCGATAATCTCCTCTTCGCGGCGGTAGTCCGCCGGATCTATTTCCGAATGACCATACCAGCGGTATGTCTTGCACTCTATCAGGGTCGGCCCCTCCCCGTTGCGTGCTCTTTCTATTGCCTTAGCCGCGGTTTTATGCACCAGGACGACGTCGTTACCATCAATCGTTATCCCCGGGAAACCGTAAGCTTTAGCACGATCGGAGAAATCTTTGATACCTGCCTGACGATGGGCCGGTACCGATTCGGCCCAAAGATTATTCTGGCAAACATAGATAATCGGCAGTTTGTGGATCCCCGCATAATTTACAGCCTCATGCCAGCCGCCGCGGGCGGTTGCACCCTCGCCGAAAAAGGCAATGACAACATTATCCTTCTTCTGGATCTGGAATCCCATGGCACAGCCGGTGCCGGTTACTGTCTGCCCGGCAAGAGTCGATGAGGGGCTGATAAATCCCTTTTCCCGCCAGCCGTAGTGGCAGGGATGCGTCTTCCCCTTGTCGGGGGAATTTATCCGTGCGTATATCTGTGCCACGATATGAACCAGCGGTATCCCTTTTGTGACCGCCGCCCCGATCTCACGGTGCGAGGGAGCGATTATATCTTCATCGCGCAGGCCGTAGGTCGGTCCGACCGTGGTGGCTTCCTGGCCGACCGCAGAAAAATAGGTTCCTGCGAACCGTCCCTGACGGAATAACTTCCGAAACCGCTCATCCAGCATCCTTGTCTTGAGCAGATTGGTGTACAGGCCGAGAAGAGTCTCTTTGGATAAACCGATCTGCTTCAAGGATGGTTTGGCGGCTATCTTTGTGGCAGGCATTAACCCTCCTTAAATCTTAATATATAATAATTATTGATTTCTTTAAATAGACTGAATGACAAGATGAAACCGTCCCAGTATTTAATCTCAACAGCTTTCCCCATTCAACTGGTGTTCACTCCGGAGGTATTTATATATACGCCAAAATATCATAAACCGATGGTATTCCCGATATTATCTTTATACTAAAGACGTGAAAATCTAATTTTAAAATTCCTCATTTCGATGTATAATCGGCCGGCTCTTTAATCAGGAAATACAAAAATCATTTAAACATTTATTATATAAGATTACCCGGTCCAAGTCAATCAGTGTTATTCTCTTTACCGGAACCATCCCGCCGGTGATGCAGGTCCTGCACCTGTGGGCGGCAAGCCTGACAACCCGTCTTTACCTCGTATTCTATATAATCGTAAAAAAGGAACAGGAAAACTAAATGGAAGAAAAAAGGCCTGCCAAAGCTTTTAGTATTAATAATCTTTG
>Ga0164318_10005513_pt1 | contig 12232 bp, 15 predicted proteins | sample GuaBasSedimGuay9_FD_113734 | JGI IMG/M metagenome (GOLD analysis project Ga0164318, IMG submission 113734) | Subseafloor sediment microbial communities from Guaymas Basin, Gulf of California, Mexico - Guay9, Core 4571-4, 0-3 cm | ecosystem: Environmental > Aquatic > Marine > Hydrothermal vents... | reverse complement strand
TTTGAGCCTCATGACTCCCGGTGGAGGTATATGCGCAGATGAGGTTTACCATGAAACCTATGTGGCTGTGGATGAGGAAGGTACAGAAGCAGCAGCCGCTACAGGAATAACCTTTATCACAGTTTTGCCACCCCCATCGGAACTTGTGGAGTTCAGGGTAGATCACCCATTCCTCTTCCTCATACAGGACAGAAGCACAGGTGCAATATTCTTTATGGGATGGGTTGAAGAGCCTGCAGAATAAGAAAACTTAAATTCCACAATTCCATAAGGCCCCTATGAAATATTGCCCCAACTGCGGTGCCAAGCTCAGCGACAATGCGAACTTCTGTCCATTTTGTGGTGCAAAGCTTGAAGATTACGAGGTTTATGAGAAACCAAAGATTGAAATCTCTGCAGATATGATTTGCAGGCACTGCGGGAAGGGAAAATTAATGCTCGTGGATGCAGAAAGCGATATTCCCCTATACATGTGTCCACATTGCGGATGGTATTACGGGGATTTCCTAGGCACAGGAAGGGCGATATACTACGATTCAATGCATCTCAAAATAGGCCGCATAATAAAGGCTGAAATCAGGATGAGGGGACATTTAAGGGTTAGCATAAAGAATACCCCCGATAAGGAGGATGAGGGATTAACCGAATTGGCAAAATATTTGCATAATGACCTTCGGGAATATGATATAGGCTCCATAAGAGATGCCCTGGTGTATTTATTGGAGGAGGGAGTTATAGAGAGCTATACCGAAAAAATTGATGATGAATTCCTATGGTTTGGGGTGAGGTTCCTTGATAGTTATTAGGTGGTATGGGGCCTTCAAAATAGAGGAGGGAAAGGTCGTGGATGAATACATATTTCCTCTAGAGAGAAGGGCTGAGATATTGAAGAATGTGAGAATTGGAGATTTCTCCATGCTTAAAGAATTCATAGATGAGGATTACGTAATCATAGAGGGAGAAATAAAGGATAAAAAGGAACTCATATCCACGGCCATAGAGATGGCAAGAGTAGAGATGAGAGAGAAATTGGGAGAGGATTACAAATTGATAGAGAGCCTCAATACATATGATGATATTGTATCCACCCTGAACCTTATGAATGAGAGGATTCTCGAATGGAGAAAAATTGAGGAGATAAAGGGTGAGAAGGATAGCATCCATATTCTTTTAGAGGATGAACTCAAGAGCCTTGAAAAAATGAGGGATGAAATAACTAAGGATATTGAGAGAAGAGCCAAAAAAATATGCCCCAATCTATCTGAATTGGTGGGCCCAGTAATAGCCGCAAGACTAATTGCCAGTGCGGGAAGTTTAAAACGTTTGGCAAAATTACCCGCAAGCACCATTCAGGTGCTGGGTGCAGAGGAATCCTTTTTTAGGCACTTGAAAAGCGGGGCAAAATGTCCGAAGCATGGAATAATATTTCGCGTACCAATGGTGAGAAATGCACCTAAAAACTTGAGAGGTAAGATTGCAAGGAGTCTGGCTGCAAAGATAGCCATAGCTGCACGGGTGGATTATTATGGTGGTGAGTTCATAGGTGAGAAACTGAAGGAGGAGATGGAGAAGAGGGTGGGGGAGATCAAAAATGATTCTAATAGGAAGGGCAAATGAGGAGGAGCTATTGAATCTAATGGGAGAGAGAAAGGGTAGCATAGTTGCGTACTTTGGCTATGTGCGAGATTTTGCCCATGGAAAGAAGGTAAGAGGAATGCTGGTTGAAGAGAGAAAAGATAGCAGGGAAATAATGAAAAAGATTGAGAAAGAAATAAGAGCCAAATTCCCTGTGGAAAACGTTATACTTTATCACAGCATTGGGGATTTGAAAGTGGGGGATTTGCTGGCTGCCGTTCTTATATCCTCCGTACACAGAAAAGAAGGATTTGAAGCTTGCAGATATGGAATAGATAGGATAAAAGAGCTTGAGCCTGTGAGACGCGAAGAATTTTAAATGAAGGAATTATTTAATAGTCATTGCATTTTCACCCATGACAAATGAAATGCGTGTGAGAGTTCATAACGATATGCTCATAACTGCAGAGGATGAGAAAAACTCAATTCTTTTAGCAGGTAATGGAAAAGTCATGAGCCCTATGAAGGCTCTATTGGCGAGCTTGGGTGGATGTACAGGCATAGATGTTCTAATGATTCTGCAGAAAATGCGCGAGAATGTGAAGGAGGTAAATGTGTATATGGACTACGAACGTTCAAAAAATTATCCTAAAATCTACACTAAAATCCACCTGAAATATGTTATTGTTGGAAGGGTAAAAAAAGATAGCGTGGAGAAGGCCATAAAATTATCCAAGGAAAAGTATTGCTCCATAAGTGCTATGCTATCAAAATCCACGGAAATAACAAGAAGCTATGAAATAAAAGAAGATTTATGAGATATATTCATCCACTATTCTCCTCATTTTTCTGGCTGCTTCTCTTATATCTTCAGCACCCATAATGGCGGATATCACTGCCACCCCATTCACCTTTGCCTCCAATACCAGTTTTATATTTTCAAAATTTATACCACCAATGGCAACCACTGGGATATTTACCTCCTCCACCACTCTTCTTAAGGCATCAATTCCCAGAAACTTTGCATCCTCTTTGGTGCTTGTGGGAAAAACACTTCCAGCGCCGATGTAATCCGCCCCTGCTTTCTCCGCCTCAATCGCCTCCGTGAGATTTGAGGCGGAAACTCCTATGAGCATATCTCCTACAATTTCTCTTGCTAGATCCACAGGCATATCCTCTTGGCCAAGATGCACTCCATCGGCCTTTGTAGCTAGGGCAACATCAACACGGTCATTAACGATGAATAGGGCGTTGTACTCTTCTGTTAATTTTTTTATTTTTATTCCGACATCTATCATTCTTCTGGTGGATGCATTTTTCATTCTCAATTGAATTGTGGTGGCTCCCCCCTCTAAGGCCAGTTTCGCACCTTTTACCTCATCTATAAATCGGGAATCCGTTATTACATACAGTTTCAGTTTATCCTTCCATTTCAATTTCCCTCACCCTTTTTCTTTTTTCCACCAATTCTTCATCTATTTTATAGAGCCAATCATATAATTTGACATGAAAACTTCCAGGATATGGAGACTCTTCCTCCGCTTTCTCTGCGGCAATCCCAAATATGACCAGCGTGGATACAGACGCTTGAACAGGTGAGCTAACAGCCACAAAGGCACCCATTATTGAGCTAACCATACATCCTGTGCCTGTAACCCTGCCAAGCAAGGGTGTACCATTTTCAATCCTAAAAATTCTATTGCCATCGCTCACAAAATCCGTTTTACCGGTAACTGCTACTGTGAGACCAAATTCCTCCGATGCCCGAAGGGCTAGCTCCTGGGCAAGATATTCATCATAGCCAACAGCATCTACACCTCTTGTCCTTCCACTTCCAAGAAGAGATTGGACTTCACTAAAATTTCCCCGGAGAATACTTATCCTCCCTTCCTCAAGAATTGTTCTGGCAACTTTGGTGCGGTACTTTGTAGCTCCAGCACCCACAGGATCTAGCACTATGGGCTTATTCAGCTGGCTTGCGATTTTCACAGCTTTCAGCATGGAGTTAACCCAGTGGGTGTCAAGGGTTCCAATATTTATAACCAAAGCATCCGCAAGGTTCACCATCTCCTCAAGCTCCTCCACCGCATGAGCCATTACTGGCGAGGCTCCAATTGCAAGAAGTGCATTGGCAGTGGTGTTCATAACAACGAAATTGGTTATATTCTGCACCAGTGGGTGATTCTCTCTCAATTCTCTTAAGTTTTTACCTATCCATTCCATAGCGGTGGATAGAAAACATTAATTAATATTTTCTCTATGAGTAAAGTATGAACCCACGCTATACCCGCCAAACGAAAATTGTGCCTCAAGAAAAATTGAGAAATTCTGTGGTTCTTGTTGCTGGTGTTGGAGGGCTTGGGGGATTTGCGGCTATATATCTTGCCCTTGCAGGTGTGGGCTCTATAGTGCTATTGGATTACGATATTGTGGAAGAAAGTAATCTAAACAGGCAGGTCCTATACAGGAGTGATGATGTGGGTAAAAAGAAAGTTTTCATCGCTGCACAAAGATTAAAAGAGATAAATCCCGAGGTGAATGTAGTACCAATAGATGGGAAGATAGGTGAGACAGATATCCCTTCTGTGGATATTGTGGTGGATGGACTGGATAATATAGAATCCCGCTTTAGGGCTGAAGAATTCGCTTTGAATCACAATATTCCCTATGTGTTCGGTGCTGTGGAGGAGTTTATGGGGATGGTTACATTTATAGACAAGGATACTAAAAAACTGAAAGAGTTTATCCCTGCACTTACCTCCCATAAACCCCAGGTTCTAGCAGCAACAGCCAGTTTCATAGCCTCACTCCAGTCCTTAGAGGTCATAAAATATCTTACAGGTAAAGGAGATTTGCTAAAAAATCGTCTCTTGGTATATGATGCACTGAGCACAAATTTTATGGAGGTGAAATTATGAAGGTCAAAATTCGCTATTTTGGAAGATTTGCTGCTGAGATAGGAAAGTTCTATGAAGAAATGGAAATGGAGGATGATGCAAAGATAAGAGATTTAATCGAGATTTTGCGAAATAAATACTCTTTTCTCCAAGAAGAAATAATCGAAGTATCCGTAGATGGTAAATATGCATCTCCCGATGACCCTGTTGCTCCCGAAATCTCTGTTTTTCCAATTATAAGTGGTGGTTAGGTTACCTTCTCCAGTTCGTCTCCCACAATGAAAGTGTCCTCTTGCTTCACTGCGCCCTCGGGGAGCATCAGTGGAGGATGTACGATTGCCAGGACCATACTCTTTTCGATCTTCCAGAAGCGATGTCCCACCACTATTGTTGTTATAGGCGGTTCCTCGATGAGCAATCCCACTCCGTGGGTGTATCCCTTTATGTAATAATCCTCCAGACGCTCATGCCTGAAGATCTCAAATATTTCCTTCTCCACACTATTGAATGTCCTCCCAGGCTTTGTTTTATCCAGAGCAATTTCATATGCTCTTTTTTTCACTTCTAGAGCGCGAAACACCTCATTTTTTGGATTTCCAACCACAAATGTTCTGGCCATATTGGCATAATAATTATTGTAATCCGCCCCTATCACAACCGTTACGATGGAATCCTTCTTAACATACAAATCTCGAAAAGGTTCGGCGTGAACCCTTGGGGTGGTGGACACATATACCTTCGGGTCCTCGCTGCCCTCTTTCATAAGTAAATGAGATATTTCGGATGCAATCTCCAGCTCGCTCTTACCTGTTTCTATTATCTCCCATGCAAGCTCCATGCCCTTCGCCGCAATTTTGCCTGCCTTTCTTATGTTATTCTTCTCCCAATCATCCTTATATGCCCTCAATTGAAAGGTCAAATCCAAAATATCCACAATTTCCACTGTAGGATTGAGACGCTGAAACACCTGCAGGAATAGAAGATATGCATCCCTCTCCACTGAGAATTCAAGTCCGACACGATGGAATCCATTGCCTTTTATCCACCCCACCACCATAGCCATAAGCGACTCGACTTCCTGATACTCGATGACATCCTCAATCCATGAGCGATTTTTGAATTCTTGAGCTTCGTTTTCAACCACAAGGACCGTGGGATCACCCTCTGCAGGCACTAAAAGTGAGGGACGGAGCCATCTCGTTCCCGTGAAGTATGTAAAGGTAGATAATGCACGGATAACTGCACCATCTATATTATTATCTCTCATTAATTTCTGAAACTCCCGCAAACGCTTTTCAAATATTTTTTTCTTCCCCCGCATCTTAATCACGACCAGTCAAGCAGGCGTTTTTCTCCCTCTATTTTCCTTATATCCGTTATATCCTGCGTGAATTCCAAGGCGCCAAGATATTCGCCTTTTTTATTGCGAACGGCGAAGTACTGTATTAATATTTTCCTTCCACCCATATCTATCCAGAACTCCGCTTTGTCCCGCTCTCCACTTTTGAAGGCTTGCAGAATCTTATTAACTATATGCACACTCTTTGGCGGGTGGCACAACTGCACAGGTCTGCCCAGAATGCTCTTAGTTCTTGTGAATATCCTCTCTCCCCCAGAAAAGAATCTTACACGATCCTCGGCATCAATGAAGGTGACATCCACAGGCATAGTTGCAAGCATTGCAGATATCTCCTCAGGAAGCATATATCCATTTTCAAGTTCGATATCCCCTTCTCTTACCAATTCCTTCTTATCAGCCTTTAAACTTTGAATTCCTCCCATTCTCTCTTTCATCTCCTCAATGAGGTGTTGCGGCAGGTTCATCAATTGCTCCGCCCCTAATTCTTCTCTCACCTCATAGGGCATGATTGCCCTTGTCTCCGGATTCCATGCGTTTGAAGGCTTTACCTTGTAATATCCAATTTCATCATCCAGCATCCTTATGGCCTTGAATTCTCCCTCACTTAGAAGAACCTTAAGTGTGGGATAGAGAATATTGTTCTCCCTGAATACCATATCTATGAGCCTGCTGGCAAGATCCTGGGAAATTTTAACGATTTCCTCATAGTTCTTTTTTTCTATTTCCCTGAGGAGCTTGTTCATCTCGACGCGAATCTCATCGTGCTTGCGCCATAAAACAGCGGGAACTGCATTGAGCCCACGCCTCTCTAAATAGGGAAAATCTATCATTTCCTCCCTGTTGTAATGGGTATAGCCTATGGCTTTCAATCCCCTTGCTATCCCTTTCAGGGTTTGGAGAACATTTTCCCTCTCCTTCCCATTCAGATTCATTAGTGAGGAGGCATAGAGATTTAGGATCTCTGCGTCCTTCATTATCTCCACATTCTCCTCATAGAGGGTGCGCAACGGATGCCCTTCGGGAAGTTCTCTTATCTCTTTTTCAGCACCTTTCACACTCTCACGAAATATCTCCACATGAATGTCGCACATTCTTGCGATTTCTCTCGGAGATATCCCCTCCTTCACCAGTTCTTGCTCTATGAGAGGTATCTCTAAGGGAGAGATGCTTCGGAGTAAATCCTTAAATTCCTCCTTCAAGCGTAATTCGTCCTCACCCTCCTGCAATTTTTTAAGCATCTCCTTTAACTTCTCTTTCTTTACCTCTCCGTTATTCAATAATTCTGACATTTTATTCACCTCATTTATAGGATTTGATACTCATTTTTAAATCTTTCTGGACAGAAATGCTTAATACATTTGCATATAAAGTTAAAAACATTATATATCCACACACTATTAAGAAAAGATGAATCAAAAAAACATGTTGAAAGTTAAAGTAGCCATCTCGGTATTGCTACTTATTGATTTTGCCATAGTTCTGATAACAGGACTTCTACTGGCAGGCAATTTTAGTAATGTGGGAAAACTCCATACAGTTTCTGGATACATAATGGGTCTGCTGGCTGTGATTCACATAATACTAAACCTGAAGCTTCTCAAGGGAGAAATAACAGGAAAAATCATAATTTGCTTTGAGAAGGAGAATTGAACTTATGGATTATACAAAAACATCCAGAAATATTTAAATATGCCTAATTATACCATCTTTCATAGGTGTAGGAAATGGTAAATGAAAAAGAGGTGTGGAATGCACTGAAGGACATAGTGGACCCAGAGATTGGAGTGAATATCGTTGATTTAGGGCTAATCTATGAGGTTCGGGTGGACAATGGGAAAGATGTGTATGTGAAGATGACCCTTACCGTACCAGGATGTCCCCTTATGAATGTCCTTCCCGCGCAGGTGGAGGAGAGATTATCCAAAATAGAAGGAGTTGGCAAAATCACTGTGCAGCTCACATTTGATCCGCCATGGACGCCAGACAGGATGAGCAAAGAGCTACGGGAACTTTACGGATGGTAATAATTTAAATACCTCTTTAATTATCCAGCCCTATGCAGACTACCCTCTACTCCTTTGATGACTCCCTTAAGAAAATAGAGAATGAAATAAGAAAATGTAAAAAATGTCCCCTATATCGGATGAGGAAAAATGCTGTGCCTGGGGAAGGGGGACACAAAAAGAAAATAATGTTTATTGGGGAAGCTCCTGGAAGGAGGGAGGATGAGCTTGGGAGGCCCTTTGTAGGCGCAGCCGGTAAATTTTTAGATGAGCTGTTGGGTGAGATAGGCTTGAGTAGAGAGGATGTATATATTACCAACGTTGTTAAATGCAGACCTCCAAACAATAGGGACCCTACGGATGAAGAAATTTCGCTGTGCAGCCCTTATCTGGAGAGACAAATCGAAGCTCTAAAGCCTCGTATAATCTGTCCCCTTGGAAGATTCTCTGCAAAATACATTTTAGAGAAGTATGGATTTGAAATGAGCACTATAAGCAAGGTGCAGGGGAAAATCTTTGAAGGCGAGGTTATTATAATCCCCATGTACCATCCTGCTGCCGCTCTTTATCATCAAAATTTAAAGGATGACTTACGTAGAAGTTTCAAGGTTCTTTCAGATATGCTTTGAGACTTTTCATATAGGTTAATATCTCAAATGAGAATAAAGGAGAAATTTTATATTATATGACAACAATAATGAATCAATATGCCCAAAAAACTACTAATTGCGAGGGACAGGATAATTCTTCATTTATCAAAATATTCTTCCAGGGAGTTGAAGGATTATTCCTCTCCCCAGGAAATAACGCAGGAGGGTATTGGAAAGGCCATTGGGATAGGCAGAAATAATGTTCCTAGGGAGGTCAACAAACTAATAAAAGAGGGGTTGGTGACTTTTAAAAAGGCCAGAGTTAATGGCTTTAGAAACAGAAGAACCATATATTTCCTAACTCCAAAGGGCATCGAGGAAACAAATAAAATTAAAAATAAAATAAAGAACCTTTACATAACTGTAATAGATTTCTCTGGAGAGAGAAAGTCCGTTATGCTAAAGGACATAACTAAGGAGATTGGCATAGATTTTATAACAGCCGCCCTAAATGTAAACAAAGATAAAATTTTAGACCTATCAGAACTTATAAACAACAGAAATCCTGCAGTTCAAATCATTGATATGGATATGAAAATCAAGAGTTTCTATGGTAGAAGAGATGAGCTATTGAGGCTCAGAGAATGGTTGAGCTCTCGCAAAAAGATTTTCATCCTTACGGGCATCTCAGGAATAGGAAAAACAACCCTTATGAATAAATTCGTAAAGGAGTATATGAAAGAGAGAAATATCCTTTGGGTGCAAATTGATGAATGGATTACCAATATCGATCTAGTAATGAAAATGGCAAATTTCTTTAGAAAATTGGGAAGATATGACTTGGAGAGATATCTGAAATCTTCATTAATGGGCTTTGAAAAGGAGATTAGATGGGAGAACATATATTATCTCATTAAAAAATCCTTGAAAAATGAGATCCTCATCTTTGATGGTCTTGAGAGAGCAAAGCCTGAAGTTAAGGGTTTAATAGCTCGCATAATTTCTATGGTGAATGATATAACCGAATTCAGAGTTATTCTTATAGGAACTGAGATTAGCAGGATTGTTCCACCAAATAAAATGGTGCTTAGTGAAAGCATCGCCCTTGGAGATTTACCCAAGAAGGATGCCATTGAGTTTCTTATGGACAATGGCATATCCCATGAAGAGGCATTAAAGATATACGAAAAATATGGTGGTAATCCTATAGTACTTGAGCTAATAGCCAAGAATGGAAATGGGAGGCTTGTGAAGAAATATTTTGTAGAAAATGTGATATACGAATTAGGAGAGGAGGAGAGAAAAGCTGTGGAAATCGCCTCTATCTTTAGGAAATCCTTTAAGATGGATGTTTTACTTTTGTACGATATTGAATATACAACCATATACTCTCTCGTAAATAAGAACATATTCAAGGAGGTAGGGGATGATGAGTTTCTCCTTCACAAGATGATAAAGGACTTTACCTATAAGAACATCCCATCAACAAGAAAGAAAGATTATCACAGATTTGTTGCTAGATATCTTGAAAATGAAGGTCAGTTTCTGGATGCTGTGTATCACTATACCCAGGCGGATGAGGTTTTAATTGCCAATAGATTGCTTACTGAAAATTACAAGAGGTACATAACAAAGGAGGGGGTAGAGACAGTAAGACATCTCGCCATGGATCTTCTTAATAAATACGATGACTCCATCGATGATCACGAGTGGCAACTTTACGGGATTATAGGGGATACCTATGAAATCTCCGGCGACTGGAACTCTGCATTGGAAAACTATCTCAAAGCTAGAGATCTCTCAAAGAATAGGGATATAGATTTCTATGCCTATTCAATAATAAAAATTGCAGAAATGTACAGCAAGAAGGGCGCCTATGAGAAGGCTTTGGCGGAGATTAATGAATGTATGAAATATTATAATAGAATAAGAAACCCAGTAACATTAAGCAGGTTGAATTATGTATATGGGATTATCTCATTGTACAGTGGGATGATAGATGAGGCAAAATCCTATTTTGAAGAAGCTCTGAAAATTGCAGAAAGGATTATGGATTATGAAACACTTGGCTATGCTTATAATGGCCTTGGCATATATTATCGCCATAAAGGATATCATGATGACTCCATTGAGAATTTCCAGAAGTCCAGAAGGTACTTCGAGGCTGCCAGGGATATGCGTGGTCTGGCCAAAGCCCTTTCAAATATAGGGCTTGTGTATTATGACCAAGATTTGGATGATGCAGAAATTTACTTCAAAGATGCCCTCGGAATCGCCAGGAAATTAGGAGATCTCTGGGAGATAGGCATAATAAAATACCAGCTTGGAAATTATTACACCTTCAAAGAAAGGTATGATATGGCATTGAGAAATATAAAAGAGGCGGAGAAGATTATGCTATCAATCGGTGCAAAGGATGCTCTACCCACAATATACGTCTCATATAGTTATCTATATGCTGCCCTTAAGGATGGCGAGAATGCCCAGGAATATATAGATAAGGCCATAGACCTCTCCATCCAGCTTGGAAATGAATACAGAGCCATAAAATATGCAAAGTATGCCATTGACATACTTGGGAAATTTGAAAATATAGATATTTCAAAATACCTCGAAATAGAAAAAGGAGAAAAGAAAGTTGTAGCCATAATCACGAAATCATAATTTACCAGCTATCGTAATCAGCAGGAGGCTTTGGCCCATTCATTTGCATCACCAAAAATCACTTAGATCGCTGGTATATTAAGTATACTACAGAATTCTCAAATACTTGTAATCAAAAATGATTATAAGATTTGGATATGGTGTTTAAAGTCAAAAATGAGCATGCTCTTTTAATCCTTATATATTAAAGATGCAATTGCATTATGTGGAGGTCCTAGTAGTGGATGATAGTGCCCTTATCGTAAAGCTTATTGAGGATATGTTAAAAAGAAGAAATGTTAATGTTGATAGGGCTTATACCCCGGAAGAAGCTCTTGAAAAAATTGTAAAGAATATTTATGATGTATATATCATTGATTACGAACTACCTGGATTAAATGGTCTGGAGTTAGCAAGAAAAATAAAAGAAATGAATGATAAAGGTAAGGTGATAATTATAACTGCAAATGTTGATTTTAAAACTGAGGAATTTTCTGTGATATATAAACCATTTGATCTTGATAAGTTTTATACTCTTGTGTTCGAATAATTATCATTTTAGAGAAGAAATCAAAAAGATTTAATAACTTTATATAACATTCTCGGAGTGATGTCGGGAGATAATATGGGGATCTGTGATGCGATTAAAATAGGTGTAATAATATTAGATAAAGATTTGAAAATTGTAGATATCAATAGGGAAGTTCTAGAAAAATCTACATTAGACAAAAGTAAGCTTATAGGTAAAGAATTTACTTCATTTTTCCCAAAAAAAGAAGCTGATTCTTTAAAAAAATTACTTGGCGATGTATGGAACGAAAAAATAGATTGGGGAAAGACAGAAATGGATATAAGATTGGGTAAAACGAAGAAGCTCCATCGTTTTGATTTAAGAATAAAAAAATATGAAAATAAATTAGTTATAACGGTAATAGATAGAAGCTGGCTTTATGAAACTCTTGAAAAAATGAATATTATACAGTCTGCCGTTGAACACATGGCAGAAGGTTTAGTTGTGACAGATGTTGATGGAAATATAATATATGTTAATCCCGGATTTACCAAAATAACTGGTTACGCCTATGAGGAGGTCATAGGAAAGAATCCGCGAATATTAAAAAGTGGAAAGCATGATAAGGAGTTTTACAAAAATATGTGGAACAC
>Ga0164318_10005511_pt1 | contig 12239 bp, 13 predicted proteins | sample GuaBasSedimGuay9_FD_113734 | JGI IMG/M metagenome (GOLD analysis project Ga0164318, IMG submission 113734) | Subseafloor sediment microbial communities from Guaymas Basin, Gulf of California, Mexico - Guay9, Core 4571-4, 0-3 cm | ecosystem: Environmental > Aquatic > Marine > Hydrothermal vents... | reverse complement strand
TCCATTAATTCCAGCAGCGTATATTTCTTCAAAATTTCCATCAGTATTTGGACCAATGTGAATTAAAGTTCCACTGCTTATAACTGAAAGATAGTCATCTTTAATTTCTATGTTATTTTCTCCTCCAGAAATAGAAGCTGATAAAAACGTATTATAATGCTCGACCGTAAACGCTTCCGAATTAAAATTAGGTTTAAAAACATATGTATCTTTTAATGTTACTATATTATTAAATATTTGCCAATATTTAATAGATACGCCATCCGTTATATCCTGCATACTCCAAAAATTTGTACCGTCGTATTCTACACTAGTTACACTATTTCCAATAGGTGTATCTAAAGGATAAGAAAAAGCAATCTTACCATCCGACAGCTTCTGTAACAACATATCATTATTTTCATCAAACATATAAAAATAACTGCCATCGAAAGCCATATTAGCTTTTCTAAACTGTATATTTTCATACATTAGTTTGTTCCACTCTAGCAGTAATTTTTACTTCCCTGGCACTATCACCAGATGTATAAATTGTTTGTGCTTTCCCATCACTGTCAGTTGACTTAGGCGTACCTCCAGTTATGCTTCCAACAAGATCATCATCTGAAAAATATACCAACCTGCCACTTATAGGCTGTAAAAACTGATCTTTAACAATAGCTGTAATATTAGAAGTAGATATAGTATTAGCGGCAATAATTGCTGGATATGCACCTAAAGAAATAGATGTAACAAAAGAATCCAAGGAAGAAAGTAAATAACTATAATGTGACCATGTAGTTCCGGTACCATCTACACTATCTTGAAGCCTATAAACATTTTGATCATCCATACAAATATCGTATACAGGTATAACTGTTGCTTCATCGCTTTTTATGTTCTCCATAACCATAGATCCATAATAAGGCAAAGAAGTACCAGCCGCGCCTACATTTACAAATAACATATTTGTGCCTTTAATATATGCCAATGTGTCTACATTACCATATACTGTAAAAGAATTAACCTTATAAAATGTACACGCTTTTATTGATTTATATGCTCCACTAGCATACCTAGTTATATAAACGCCAGTGTACGCGTCTGCTTTATATAATGCACCAGTTGCAGACGAGGTTCCATCATAGTTATTAAAAAACCATAAATACGTATAAAAATTTATCTTATCATCTTCTAAATAATTATATAATGTTGGTGAATTCAATACAACACCACTAGCTACTACACCACTAGCTACTACACCGCTTGTGGTTATAACACCACTGACAGTAACATCCTCTTCCTCCCCATTTACATTAGGTCCTAAGTGCAATGTTAACCCGTCCCCACTAGTAGTAGTAAAACTCATCAAGCCATTGTCATCATAATAATCATTTAAAAAAATAATAGATGAACCACTAGTAGAAGCATAACTAAAAGATGTGTGGTAATGCTCAACAGAAAACGCATTTACATCATACTTATGTGAACCACCGCCTATAAAACTAAACGTTTGCTGCAATTTACATATATAATTATCAATTTTCCAACGCTTTATATAAATATTATCTCCACTAGGGTTTTCTAAACTCCAAAAATACACACCGTCAAATTCACTACTCTTAACATCATTAGATAATAATACATCGAATGGATACGAAAAAGAAGTATTCCCATCATCAGTTTTCTGTAGCAGATTGTCCTGTGCATAATCAAAAGTATAAAAATATCCCTGATCTACAGTAAAATTACTTTGTTGCCCTTTAATCAATTTGATGTTTTCTGATGCCGCCATAATTATTTCTCCTAATCATAAGTGTCATATACAAGCATTGGCGGTGTCCATTTTAATACATACTCATATGGATCTCCCTCAATGCTAAATTCTGGAGTAATATCAAAATCTACTGTACCATTATTAAGCGTAATTTTTATATCAGACAAATCTATCCCTGCAGATGGCAGATCATCCTTTAATCTGATATAGATATTTGAAGCTATATTTACACCATCACCACTTGGACTTCTGTAATCAACATAAGGCGCTTTAGGATCTTTAAGAGCAGGAGACCAATCTATAAGAGCACACATTTCAGCAACGGCATGCTCTATTTCATCATCTAAGGTATCTAAAGAAACTAGATAAATTTTCTTAGCTGGAATAGGATATCCATTCAAATCTGGATAAGTAGTACCTATCTCCAACACCCATTTATGATCACCTCTACTTTCTACAAGCACAAAATATCTAAGTGTAATATTAAATTTAACAGATTTATTATAATTTAACGAATTGGTAACATAAAATTCAGCCATATCCGGTCACCTTACGAACTAAAATCAAGTTGATTACTAATACTCATTATACCCCAACGAACTACGTCATCTATTTTTTTAAAATAATTATCCGCTTCCGCTTCAGGATCCTGAGGTCTAAGCAACTGTATTTTAGATTCACCAGCCGTATAATTATGTGAAATAGCATCAAAACCATTGACGCCACTAACAGCTACGCCTATATTAACACCACTAACTGTTAAGGCTGTAAAATAATCTATATATGTCCCATCAGTAACCATTAACGCATCACCGGCACTAGCTCCTAAAGCAGATGAAGCTATAATAGTAGCTGTTCCCGCAGTATAATCACTGCCTACTAAAACTTCAACAACTCCGGCACTACTTAAAGATTCACTATCAAATCCCAAATCAAATCCTAAATAAGAATATAAACCATCCGAACCAGACGCTGTAATTTGTACAGATGATTTGCTAGTCCCAGTATAGTATTCACTAATATTTCCAGAAATAACATAAAATTTACCATTCTTATAATCCACAGTGGAATTTATAAATGCCAATGCATCATCATTACTATTCCATACCCCACTTAAAGTGGGAACCTCGTTAATTTTAGATTGAATCTCATCGGCTAAGCTATCTCCGCCGTAGGTACCTTCGTTTAATCCAATATAATAAACATCACTACCATCTATACTTACACCTAAATATTTATTAGACGCCCCAATAATAAAAGGACTAGTTACAAAACCAGAACTTTTAGCCCACCCAACACGAGTATCTTGTAAATAAATATCCTGTATAGGTGTTCTGTTAGTATTATCACTATAACCATTAGTAGTAAATGATAAAACCCATTTTTCATCGCCCTCAGCTCCAGCAGGTACTATCATACTTTGATCAACAGTCACGGTTTTATTATTATCCGGGTAATTAACTAAATCTCTAACAGTAACATTCGTAGCCATTACAATTCCTCCTTATAAATAAAAATATGGTTTCCCATTATCAATATAATAGGGACAATTTGGATCTACACACAACCAACCATGCTTAGACCCACGAGAATAACGTATCATCATACCCGCAGTAGCCGTGTGAGATGCCGTACTAACTGCTACATTCGCTTTCCAATAATCATTAGAAGTTTTATTCAAATTTCTAACATAATTAAAATCAGACTCAATAGAATACGGACATTTAATATGATAAAAACTAAAATCTGTACTTCTAACCCAAGGAAATACTGAATTTATAGCATTAATATCTATTTCATTCTCTACACATTTGTGTATTCGATGCGAAGGTAAATTCCCTTCAACTCCACTAGCAGTACCGTAACGAGTACTCCAAGGCACATTACACTTATCCACAAGATTTCTAGGCATTTTTATCTCCCAAACACATACAACTCTTTATCCACATTTAACAAATATGCGTCGTAATTAAAATATAATTGATGCTTTTCATCTGTATGATTAGTTGTATCTATCAAAATATAATCAGTATCATTAAGTTTTGGCACAGCGTTTATATAATTATTAGTTAAAATTACATTTTTTAAAATAACTTTATTCGTTGTTTGATTTACCCCCTTCCAAGATAAAGTAGCTATGTAATAACGAGGTAACACAAGAATATATTGATTTCTAAAATCTAAACGCATTTGATCTTCTTGATTCATTTGTGCCGCTTCTTTAAGCACCGGTCCTACAAAATAAGCGCCTTTCAACAAAGCAATATCATCCTGTTCATAAATTACTTTCGACCAATGTAATTCTAATCGATATTTATCCATTACCTTAAATCCCATTTAATTTCTCCTTAAGTAGTTGTAATATAAATTGGAGTATGTGGAATACTAGCGCTAGACTGCCCTGTGTGGCCCCCATCCTCTAATGCACCACCGCCAATTTTACTAACAATCCCTAATTGTACATTAGTAGCCTCGCCTATACCAGGAATTCCAGCGCTCACACTACCTTGTTGTCCAGTAACTATATGTTCCCCATGCATAGTAGCGTCATCAGCAAATTCCAGACCAGCTTCAATAATATTCCCTGAAAGACTACCTTCTGTAATTCCTTGTAATACAGCTGTAGGTTCAGGTATAGTAATAAAATCGCCGGCCACTCCACTTTCTATCCATCTTTGAAAACTCCAACTTTCAGTACCAAAACCGATAGGATCACCTTTAGAATAAGAATAACTAGTAATATACATTTTATCGTAATTCAAAGATACAGCGACATTAGGATCACACGCTGCAGCGACTATGCTTATTGATTTAACCGCATCGCTATCATCACAACTAACAGCCGGATGAAGATATACCGGATCTAATGCAGACGCATAACTAGTAATATTTACTGTAATAATAGTGCCTACTTGAGTTTTCCAAGGATACCACTCACCTAGCTGCCATAATCTATTAGGTTGTCTATTAATATTCCAACTTATTGATTGAAAACCATCGGTAGTGCTATCCACAGAAACATGTACCATTGTACCTAATATAACACTCATAATAAATTACCCCCTTGAGGCCGCTTAGTACAAGTTATATAAATAGTATAATTACATTTATATCTATCTACACAATCTGCACAAAAATTCTTCTTAAAAATTTCTAACCTCGATCTTATTTGATGTGGTCTCAAATATTTATATTGATCCACTATATTTTTATTACCTATCGGTGATTTCTTCCTTCTTCCACAATTACACCCCATATTCTATTACCTCTCTGTTATCGCCTAAACATAGCAAAAAAATTAGCCATCCTATCATTACTTCGATTATTTCCTACACCAGCTAGTTGTAAAGACCATTCATACCAACCTCTACTTCCAATCAAAGCCTTTTGATTACTATTAAGCACCATTAAATCAAAATTCACTCCCCCCCATTCTGGATTCGTATATCTATCTAAAGAAGTCTCTCCATTATTTTTAACAACATTAAATGATACACTAGCTTTGCCAGTAGCATCATAACTAATATTTAATGAACCGCAGTCTATAAATTCTATTTCTTCTACATTATCCATAGTATCACCTCTTTAAGTACCTGGAACCTCATCTTCGTGTATAAATTCTTCTTTACCAGTAGTACTGCCTCTAAATATTTGCTCACCATCTTCTGTAAGATAGGGCAATCTTTGAAAACTAGCTGATGAGTATTTACCATTAACAGAAGCACCTATAAAATCAGTAGTTTCTGGTAAAGTTTTAGTCGCCTCCCAAAAAGTTAGTTCATATTTATTAGCACCAAAAGTTTGCGCTACAAATACAGCGGGAGCTACAGGAATAGGACCGCCTGTACGCATTTTATAACTATAAGTTGTAAATGATGCTCCATCCATACTAAATACCTCCTAATTTTAAGCTTCATCATAAGAATAAATAAATGAATATGAAATCATTGGTATATTTGGTGGTGTATAATCCCATGAAAAACTTTGTAAATATAACTTCGAATTCTCAGGCAATATCTCGTCTAAGAAATCTACATATTTAGAATTATAAGCATCCTCAGGAGACAGTGGTATAGGTAAACCAGTGTAAATAAAATCATAACCATCTGTATGAGGAAGTTTTAAATAAATAGTAGTTGGGCCGCTACTGGCAGACGCGCTAAAAGAAGTAGTAGTAGATGCTTCAGTGAGTTTTATATTACTATTAACATCCCCCTCCTTATACGATCTTACTCTACCATGCGGAATAAAATACACCTTAAAAAAACTATCCTCACAAGAATAACGCCTATCCCATGAATAAGAGGCTCCAGCCTTTCCAGGACACTTTAGTGTTTTAATATCATTACTATCACCATAGGCTGTTATTGACAAATCACCAAATGTAGGCCCATATAAAACTAAACCATCAGTATTAACAACTATTTCCCGATTTACACGTAAATTAGCTGAAACTATTCCCAATCCTCCTAAAAAAGGAAAATTACCTACTAGATTACATGCACAATTATTGTCTGTCATTTTTACCTCTTATAACATTTATTATAAAATAATTATCACTAAGGAGTTTGTTCATTCCCTTCTTCTGTCTGTGAAGAATCGATGTCTGAAAAATAAGTAGCAAATGCTGGGCCACCTTGATAAACACTAGCATGATCATGTGGGACAATGCCTGTAAGCACTGCATAAAAAATACGCTTAGATAATCCGCCTGTGGGGTAAATCAACAATTGTTTACCGCTTTTCTTATGTTTGTAAATAACACAAATCTCTGACTTAGGATCTTCAATTAGTTCACCTATCTCCGTATTCGATAAAATAAAACCACGCACAGACCCACTAGTAGAATTGTTATCAGCAGTTGCTGGTGGATCTGTTATATGTGGACATATACGAATTGATTCTCCTACACCTACAGTAAAAAAAGTAGCGGTCCTTTGATCTATAGATGACGTACTATATGATTTTATAGGTGTTTCTGTGTCAGCCATAACACACGCACCTCCTTCTTAACTTGTACTATTACTAGTATTACTAGTGTTACTATCCGATGAAGGCATTTTAGATATTTCTAAACCACCAATAATTCTATTAGACATTTCTCTATTAAGCCCTTGAAGAGGCGCTGTCTTAACCACAGACAAATCATCTGGCAAACCTATTATAGTGTGTCTTTCTGAAGAATACACACGCGTTTTAAATCTTTCAACAGGGTGTTTGCTACGCCTAGTTACCGAACTAACTACCGCAAACAATGGCAATGATGTATCCGCGGCACGTCGAGTTACAGTTTTACCATCCAATCTGGCAAAAACATCTCTACCTGAAATACTTAAATTTACTTTAGATGCGTCAGTTCTAATGGGACTAATACTCGCTTTCTCTACATACCCTGTAAAAATAGTATCCATCCCACGATCAGTACCAGCCCTAATTACTACACGTGACCCAGTAATCACTGATAAATCAGTATAATTAATTTTTAAACTAGCAGAAAAAGTAGCGCACATTTGCTTTCTACTTCTATTTACAGAAAAAGATAACACGTTAGGCGTATAGACTGATATCCCCCCCAATGTAATATGCGCTCTTACATGTTCTTCTCTAAAAGTGGCTCCATTACCTATATCAACCATAGTATTTTTACGCCTCCACTGGGTTATTATAAATTGTTACAGAAACAGTATCATCCCGTTGTATTACACCTTTAGTACAATTAACACAGGTGAGCGTTTCCATTTTTCTAGGTACATATACCTCGCAAATACTATTATCCTCCGAAACTTGTCTAACAGTTCCAACACACGTTACAGTTTCCGTACGTTTGGTGCGTACAGAATTAGCCCAACTACCTGATCCTAGCCATTTTGGGCCTGTATTAGCAGTAATAATATATTGACTACTGTCTTGATATGAATATGTAATTGAATTAATAGTGTTACCTTCTATATTACCGCCTAAACTTAGTGTAGCTCCAGGACCAAAAATATAACTATTTTCACGACTACTAGCGTTAGCCAAACTACGAATAGTCTCAGAAGCAGAAACTACATCGTCTTCATCTAAAAAAGGCAATGTTATATTAATATCTCCCTTCTGCAAGGAGTTCATAACGCGCGTATACTCGTTATCTGACAAGTTTTGCACGGTACTTACATCTGTATCTGCAATTGTTGCACTCTGATCTAAAATTTCACCATTAACAGCTACTGGGGCTGGAAGGTCTTGTATGATTATAGGGCTAGCTGTAAATATAATATCACTTAAACGTGACGAATCCACATTATTTCGTTGGTCTGTAATATGTATAGCTGGTGTATCATAAGTATAAGCTACAATTATTTTATCTACAATATATCCACTATCTCCTTCATTAACAGGAAATATGGTACCACTTCTAACATCGGTATTATTAATTGGCTCACCATCTTTTGTATACCCACTTGCCTCAACCGCAGGACTTAAAATATTACTTACATTAGCATACGAGCCAAAGGTTAAATCAGCAAATATAGATAAAGGACTCACTCTAAAACTACACACACCGCCCTCCACAACGCCGCCATAGAGATCTTTATAATTAGGGGAAACATTAGATGCAAACGCTATTCTTATTCCAGAAGCATCGCTATTTACTACATAATCAACACCTCTAGTCAATTCAAATAATTCCCTTTTAAGACTGTCAGTCTCTACTAAAAAATCTGCAGGGCCGTTTTGACGTTTACCAGCCTCATCAAAATACACATCCAAACTAATATGCTTTAAATAACTACCATAAATATAAACAGCTTGTACATCTATAAAACCACGATCTGCACCAGGGGGAAAATACACACCCTCACCATCAACCGATACAAAGCCTATACATTTATTAGACGTATACGCAGCAGTTGACTGCTCGCGCCATTTTTGCTCTACTAGCTCACCAAAAGTATATAGCTCATGATAAACAACCGCAGCAGATTCAAAAGATACGGTAGTGTTTCCTGGCGAATAGCCTGGGTCTTGAAAAGAATAAATAAAACCAGCTAATTGTTCATAATTATGAGGATCCGCTATACCATTAGAATATGATGATTCTCGAGCATATAAATAATAACCGTCATGTGAATACTCACAAAATTCATTTTCACCTTGCTCACCCAATATTTGAATTCTATGTGGTTCATAAGTAACAACTTCATCATCAGACACTAGTGGCATGGATAATGGGTCTATTTCAGAACCTATAGTTCTGACTGGTGGTGGATTAAATCCACGAACAACAACCTTGTTTACAGCTGTTGGCAATACATCTGATTCTAATTTATATAAGTAATTTGAAGAAGATGTTTCATATCCTATATGGTAATATTTAGCATTTCCATATTCATCAGCATAGCATTCATAAAGGTCTCCGTTTTTTAATTCCTCTGCCAATGATAATTGTATCATCTGATAGGCATCCTGATGTACTATATCATACCCCTCCAAAGATCCTCCGGCGAAGCCTACTGGATTAAAATTAAATTGATCTAGTACCCAATCCGCTAACGACCCTCCCCAGCTACTATATCCACTAAAAGTACCATCAAAATTACCAGATTCCCATGCAGAATACTGATCACCTACATATGCTTCCATAGTTATAGTGCACCCTCTTTACTTATTTTAAATCCAGCCTGTTTAAGTTAGAAAACATAATATCAGTCTGATTATCAATTTGTTGCTGTAACTGTATAATATTAGATTCAGCTATAAATAAACGTGAATTAAGTATTGATAAATCATTGTTTTTTAAATCAGCCGACACTTCTTGTAGCCTACTCTCTACATAAGATTTATCAATGTTCCTATCAACAACACTATCCAATTTACTTATATGACTATCCATTAAAGTTTCTAACTTGGAAGTCTTTGTTTTTAATTCATCAATTTCTCTATCTAATATATCCTTTACCTTATATTCCAACCCATCTTCTACTTTAACTTCTAAATCTTTAGTAGTTTTCTCTACATTAGCTAAATTAACTTTATTGTTTTCTATAATATCTTCAAATTTAGATAATTTACTTTCTGTGCTTTCAATAAATTTATCTATTTTATCAGACATATTAGCCCCAACTCCAGTAGTCGGTGTAGACGTAGCATTAGCAAGAGCATCTTTTAATTTATCAGCTAAAGCACTTGTAGACTTTTCAATTGATGTTGGTACATCCGATAACGCACTAATAAGGTCTTCAGAATCTAAACTTACTTTATTATCAACTAATTTAGCATCTAAAGTTTTATCTTCAACTTTTAATTGCGTATTTTCTAATCTCTTAACAATAGCCTCACCAATTTTTTCTCCAGCATCCACAAATGATCTTAATGGATTTATAGCTCCACCATCTGCAAAAGAGGGAGATGTCACAGATCCGCCTAAATTATATTTAGCTGGTATTATAGCTTCGCCCTGATGTACTACCGCTAATTGAGTTTGTGGTACATAAGATGTACCGCGTTCATACCCACCAAATAATTCATTCATAACTTTTTCATTAAGTTTTTTATGCTTTTTAATATCATCATAAGCTCTAAAAACTGAAAATTCCATGCCTTTATCAGTATCAGACTGCGACTTATTGCGAATATTAAAAAAAGTTTTTATTTTTGCCATCAAAGGCTGCTGTTTATTATAAATAATACCTAATGATTTTTCCTCTTTCCGCAAAAATTCTTCATCAATGCTGCCACCGCCTGCTCTTTTTACACCAAATAATTCATGCAATGCCTCCACATTAAGTTTTTTATGTTTTTTAATATCTTCAGCGGCTCTAAAAACAGAAAAATCTAATCCATTATTTATACCTGATTGTTCAGCCTTACTACTAAAAACGTACCCTTTTAATTTTTCCCATAAAGGCTTTTCAGATATTTTACGTTCTTTGTTAAGAACAATACCCAATGATTTTTCTTCTTTACGTAAAAATTCTTCATCAATGCCGCCACCACCAGCCAAACCTTGCTTTTCGAGTTCTTCTAGGGCCTTTTGCCGATCTGTTTTGTGTTTTTTAATTGTATCATAGGCACCAGCAGCTGAAAGATCAGATCCAGGAGCAGGTTTGGGCTGAGGTTTTTTGCTCTTCGTAAAATAATCAATCCACCACTTTATAGGATTGACAAAACCGCCCTCAGCAAACATGCTTTCTATAGCACCGGATTCTTTTAGAGTTTTTACTTGCTGCTTTATCATCTCTTCCCTAAATTTTCTAAATTTAGTGCTTCCAGTTAATTTTTCAAGATTTTTTGTCACCTTACCTTTTTTAGCTCGTAATATATCAAGCCATAATTGTGTGAACGATGTAGGATCTCCTAGATCACGTGGATTAAGATGACTAGTTATCTCTGCAAACGCTTCTTGGTCATTACGCAATGAATAAACAGATGGTAAATTATGTTTAGTTAAAACTCTCTTTAATGCATCAGAGGTATCAATGTCCAATTTAGATGTTGTAAATAGATTTGTTTTTGTATCAAAAACATCTTTAAAAATAGACTGACTACGTATAGATTTAACAGCCAAGTCTCTAGTTTCAGCAACCTTACGTTTAAATAAAGACAAGCTCTTAACATGATCCATTAAATCACGAGCATCTTTGAGTGATATATTAAGATCTTTAGCTAGTGTTTGTTCAGCATCTGCAAGCGATGACGACTTCTTTGTAATATCATCAATCATAGCCATAACATAATTTGATTCTGTATCTATCAAATGCATTGGTTCATGGCCGCTTACTTTTCTAACTATTTTAGGTGATTTAGATAATACATCCTTATCTATATGTATGCCACCAGTATAAGGACGCTCTGTCGAAACGTGAAAAAATTCTTTTTGATAAGGAGGTTCATAATATCCTAGCGTTCTTTCCGCTCCTTTAGCTGCTTTACGTGTATTTATAAACGCTCTTCTATATAAATAATCTGCGGCTTTTTTATGCGTTTCTACTTCACCTAATCCAAATTTATACTCCGGAAAATCACCTACAGCCTCTTTCATGGCTTCTGTAATAGTATATAAATTCTGTTCTTCTGTAGTTGATAAAATAGATGGATATCTAAATGGTATAAGTTCGTCGGCTTCTTTACCACCAAAAACCATTCTATCGGTTTTATGAGGTACAGTAGTACCAGTCTTAGAAAAAGCAGTCGATGATTTAATAGGCAATGGCGATAGTTCAGCTTTACTAACCAAACTTTGCTCGCGTAAATAACTTTTAGCGGCCGCTCTAGCGCTAGTTTCAGATATAAGTTTACCTCTCTGCATTGCTAACGCTTCTTTACCAAACTCAAACCCTTCACGAACGCCCTGCATCCCAGTAGCTAATTCCATAGCAGCATCAAAATCTTTGGCTTTCTGAGCTTCCTTTATCATTGATTTTAATGTTTTTCTTGCCTTTGCCATTTCTCTAAAAACTCTTTTAGGATCTTTCAAAGCTGCTTTACCTATTTCATATCC
>Ga0164318_10005510_pt1 | contig 12239 bp, 14 predicted proteins | sample GuaBasSedimGuay9_FD_113734 | JGI IMG/M metagenome (GOLD analysis project Ga0164318, IMG submission 113734) | Subseafloor sediment microbial communities from Guaymas Basin, Gulf of California, Mexico - Guay9, Core 4571-4, 0-3 cm | ecosystem: Environmental > Aquatic > Marine > Hydrothermal vents... | reverse complement strand
CATCGACGGTGTAGACACCATCATTAGAATGGCAGTTGACTACGGGATGGCCATAGGATTTGATCCCAAAAGCCTGATCCTCGCTCTGCTGATCGTGCAATTTGTCGGCTTTCCGGCCACACTCTTCTTCGCCTGGCTTGCAGAAAAATGGGAGACAAAAAAAGCGATTCTTCTCGCCATCGGGATTTATCTCATTATCACACTTTTCGCGACCATGATGGATGAGACGCATGAGTTTTACCTGCTGGCGGTCATGATTGCCCTTGTTCAAGGCGGTATTCAAGCACTTAGCCGTTCGTACTACAGTAAAATGATCCCTGCCGAATATGCAGCAGAATTTTTTGGATTTTATAACTTTTTAGGAAAATTCGCCGCCATACTCGGGCCAATGACTGTTGGTATGGTGGCGATGTACACGGAAAGCTCACATGCCGGAATGGCCTCTATCTCGATCTTTTTTATTATCGGAGCTATTTTGCTTTTGAAAGTTGATGAGAAAAAGGTAGCTGAAGAGGTGCGTACTACGCTTTCTTGAGTTCTTCACGGATACTATCTCTTACCCGATCACTCAGTTTATCATAACTCTCATCATCCGGATAGATTGGTTCAAGATACTTTATAGAGATCTTTTCACGTTTGGGAAAGATTCTTCCCGTTGGCATCGCTTCAAAAGTACCTTTCATCACAACCGGTACGATTGGAACATTAAGCTCTTCGGAAAGAATGGCGAAAAACTTTTTAAACTCCAATAGTTTACCGTCACGCGACCGTGCACCTTCAGGAAAAATAACCAGATTTTGAGACTCTATCAGCGGAAGTGCCGTTCGTTGGAGGGAAGCTTTAATGTTCTTATCGACATCGATCAACAGCATCTGGGAATATTTGGCAACGGGTCTAAGCCGCGGTGTGCCAAACTCTCCTTCGTATGCCAGGAAGAAACTCTTTTTTAACACTGAAGAAGGCAATGTAGCCAGGACAACAAAACCATCAAGCATACTGTGATGTGTCGGTGCGATGATAAAAGGAGAAGATGGAAGATTTTCTATTCCAGTCACTTTCAGCTTAAGATAGAGCTTTAAAAATGGCAATAACGTCCATTTCCATACCATCATTACCCAAGGAGAATACACCAGAATCTCTTTACTCTTTTCTTTCAAAATATCATGCCAGTTCACCGATGATATGTCAGATTTTTTATAATGCTTCTCTATCCAGAGATAAAGATCTTCCAAGACCATCAGTTTAGAAAACTGCTCTTCATCCAGATGAAGAGCATAGCTTTTTTCGATAAACATAAAGAGCATGACATATTCAAGCGAATCCAACCCAAGATCCAATTCTAAATGCGACGCAGGGAAAATAGGAGATGCGGTGACACTGCCAAGATATTTTTTCAATTCCCTGTATATTGCATTATCTGGTTCTATTTCAGTATTCGTAGATACTGTTTCCGGCTGCTCTCTAAAAGGATGTGTCAAGATTTTGTAGTTCGTGACTCTTTTGCCCTGCTCTGCTTCAATGTTATACAGTTCAACCGCATACCATTTGAGCTTTTCTTCAATATTGATGACATTCGCTTTTTCAAGGCGGTCAAAATCGGGATAGATAAAGGCTGTCAGCTCATTATCTCTCTTTGTGACGACGACCTGTTTTACAAACTCAGAGATAGCTAAGATACGTTTTTCAATCTCAGGGAAATGAATCTCATTATGCTCAGTCACAACCTGCTCCATCAATCACTTACAATGCGAGTGATTTCAGTTCATCCGATATTTTTTTGGATTTCAGTTTGCTGTAGACTTTGCGTTTGGCTTTAGCATACGCATCGGCTTCAATACCTATTTTTGCCTGAATAGCTGCATCATCAATACCCGCTTCACTCATAATAAAAAGACGCAGCTCTTTTTTAGTCAGGTGACGTTTGATCATTGCATAGAGTTCTGTCTCATCACTGCTGATCTGAACTGCATCGATACTAAGCACCTCTGCCAATGTCTCACGAATCGTTTTCTCAGTATGAAACTGTGTCCAGATAGAATTTTCCAGCATTACATCATTCTCCCCAGAATCTCTGTGAGATCCTTGTTATCTATAATTATATTGGCCTCTTTTTTGAGAACCTCTCTCCCGCAAAAAGCGACACGTGTACCGGCATGGGCAAACATACTCAAATCATTGGCACCATCACCCACGACCATTGTCTCCTCTTCACTGATATTCATAATGTTTTGCAGTCGAACCAACATATCTCCTTTTGAGAAGTTAAACATCATATCACCGCCAACAAGTCCGGTCAATTTGCCGTCTTTATGGTGTAGAGCATTAGAAAAATCTGCATCGTATCCTAAGATATCCTTAGCATAACTTGTTGCTGTTCTAAAACCACCGCTGAAACAGACTACAGTTAATCCCGCCTTTTTTAGCTCAGAAATCGTCTCAATTGCACCCGGCATATAGGGCAAAGAATGACTAATCTCTTCGACGATTTTATAGTCAAGTCCTTTTAAAAGGCCGACACGTTCTTGCAAACTCTCGAAAAAGTCCAGCTCTCCACTCATTGCTCTCTCAGTAATCTCAGCCACTTTTGGCCCAATTCCAAGTGCATCGGCAAAAAAATCGATCGTCTCTCCGTCCATCAGTGTCGAATCAAAATCAAATACACATAGTTTCATCCGTTTTTATCCATTCTTAGAGGTGCCCTTAGGTATAATTACGCCATTATAGCGAAAGAACAGGAAATTTTTTGATCGAACAACTTATAGAGAAGCTCCATAACGGCACTTATATCACTTTAGAGACCACCCCTACCCACTCACCGAAATTTTTGCCTATCATTGAAAAAATTGCGGCGCTTGAACTTGACAAAAAGGTTGATGGTTTCAGCACCACAGATAATCCGCTGGCAAAACTGAAATACAACGCGCTTTTTGCTGCCAAAATGCTTCAGGATCGTTTTAACAAACCCGTTATTGCTACGATGAGCATGCGTGATCGTAACCGTATCGCTTTGCAATCAGATATGCTCGGTGCCAATGAAGTCAATATCCGTACTATTTTAGCATTAACAGGGGATCCCGCAAAAATCTCTGATCAGCCCCATACCAAAGGGGTTTTTGAAAGTGATAGCACCCTACTTTTAGATATGATCTCTTGTTTTAACAGTGGTATTGACTTTGCCGGTAAACCACTCTTAGAAAAACCAGAAACTATCTACCCTTTTGCCGTGGTTAATTCCTATGCAAAAAACCCTAAAACACTCCAAAAAAAGATGCAAAAAAAGATTTTTCACGGTGTGCAAGGTATCATCACCCAACCAGTTTATGATATTGAAAATGCAAAAGTGCTGCTTGACTTAATGGAAAATGCCAATAAAGAGAACAGTAAACGTAACGATGCACAACTAATTCTAGGACTCTTTCCTATTACAAAAATGCGTACTGCACAATTTTTGGCATCACACGTTCCTGGAATCAATGTCCCTTCATTGTGGATAGAGCAACTGCGTAAAGCAAACGAAATTTCCCCCGAAGAGGAGTACAAAGTTGGATTTGAACTGAGCAAAAAACTCTTTGACGATATCAAAGCACTCCATCCGAAAATCCACCTTATGACGGCAAACCAGTTTGGCATTGCCAAAGACATATTATCTTAAACACCAAAGGAACCAAATGATTGACTTGAAACTGCTTCAAAAAGATTTCGATACGGTCAGCACACAGCTGCAGCGTAAAAATGTCTCTGTCGAAGTGATCCAAACACTCAAGCAGAATAATAAAATACTCAAAGAAGCTAAAACCGCTTTTGAAAGCGCACAGGCAAAACAAAATGAGATGAGTAAGCTTTTTGGCCAATATAAGCGCGAAGGTAAAGATGTTGCTGAGCTCAAAGCCGATGTTGATGCTAATAAACTCAAAATTTCCGATCTTCATGAGAAGCAACGTGAAGCAGAAGAAGCGCTCACATCTTTAGTGATGGGTATTCCAAATATTCCCGATGCCGATGTTCCTGATGGTGCGAATGAAGATGAAAATGTCGAGATCAAAAAAGTACTGACACCTCCGACATTTGACTTTGAACCTAAAGAGCACTGGGAGATGGCAGAGTCAAACAACTGGATCGACTTTGAGCGTGGTGTCAAAGTGGCAAAAAGCCGTTTTAGCGTCAGCTTCGGAATGGGGGCACGCGTTGAACGTGCCCTCATTAACTTTATGCTGGATTTTAACCGTGAACGCGGATTTATGGAAGTCAGCGTTCCCGAAATCGTCAACCGTAAAGCCCTTGAGGGAACAGGACAGCTTCCAAAATTTGAAGACGATCTCTTTAAAATTGAAGATGAAGATCTCTTTCTTATTCCGACAGCTGAAGTTCCTCTAACGAACCTGTTTCAGGATGAAATACTTCCGACAGATATGCTTCCGATCAAAATGGCTGGATTTACCGCCTGTTTTCGTAAAGAAGCGGGATCTGCCGGACGTGACACACGTGGTATGATCCGTCAGCATCAATTTTATAAAGTGGAAATGGTCAGTATCACCAAGGCGGATGAAAGCGACAAAGTGTTCGATGAGATGGTAGCCTGTGCTTCCGATATTTTGAGCGCACTTGAGCTCCCTCACCGTCTGGTCACACTCTGCACCGGCGACCTCGGTTTCAGTGCGGCTAAAACAGTTGACCTCGAAGTGTGGCTTCCGGGACAGAACCAGTACCGCGAGATCAGTTCAGTTTCAAACACCCGCGACTTCCAGGCCCGCCGTACAAAAATACGTTACAAAGAGGGCAAAAAGAACGTGCTGGCACATACCCTCAACGGCTCCGCACTTGCCGTAGGCCGTACCCTTGTGGCCGTGATGGAAAACTATCAAAATGAAGATGGGTCTGTTACTATTCCTGAAGTGCTTAAGCCTTATTTAGGGATGTGACATTCTACAAATAGGCAGGTTTCTTACCACTAATGATAAAAACTGGTTTGTACTTAATACTGAGGATAGTAAGTGATAATCTTAGATTTTGAAACTAACTCAGCTAATATTCATGATGTTATAGAAGTAGCTGCTTTTCGTGTTGAGCTTATCTACAATGAGTATAAAGTTGTAGATACTTTTCATCGCTACTATTTATCAGAATATGAAGTAAATCCTCATGCGCTAGCTGTACATAAACTCTCCCCTGATAGAATTAAGAGATTAAGAAAAGATGTAGATTATGAAGAGTATTTTGAAGATGATACAGACTTTGTAGAGTTCTGTAAAAATGCTAAAACTTTAGTTGCTCACAATATAACATTTGAGTTACGACACATTGGGAATTTATTATCATTTGAAAATCATTTTTGTACTATGAAAGAGAATAAAACAATTGTTAAAGCTACTAATGTTAGAGGTAATATAAAAAATCCAAAACTAATTGAGACTTGTAACTATTATAACATTGAATTTGATGATGAACAGTATCATAGTGCTATTTATGATGTAACCAAAACTTTAGAGATTTTGAATATGATGGATTCTAAACTTATAAAACTATAAAGACCGATACTTTTACAAAGTACCATGCACTATCCAATCATTAGGCTATATTCCTTGTGTTTTATCTTTTTTTAAGCTATACTGCTATCAAGAAAAGATGATTCAAGTTACATCTTTAGTCTGCTTTATATTGATAACTTTTTGTTTCCAGTACATTCGCCCTAAAAGAAAACTTTATATTAGATTTTTACCACCTAAGTAATTTGGTGTACTCAAACAAACAAGGAATTATAATGGCAACATTACTAAACGGAACAGTTAAATGGTTCAACAGTGAAAAAGGTTTCGGATTTATCGAACAAGAAGATGGCGGAAAAGATGTGTTTGTACACTTTCGTCAAGTTAATAGCAATGGATATGGTCGTGTATCACTAGACGAAGGTCAAAAAGTGACTTACGAAGTAGGTCAAGGCGAAAAAGGTCCACAAGCAGAAAACGTTACAGGTCTGTAACTTTATTTCAAGTAGCTATAAGCTACTTGGCTTTCTTTATACTAGAATTTTATTTTATTTTTCAATCATGATTTAATTTACCAAAATGTCGCGGAATAGAGCAGTTCGGTAGCTCGTCGGGCTCATAACCCGAAGGTCACAGGTTCAAATCCTGTTTCCGCAACCAATACTAAATCCTCCCAAACTTACATAATAAATTAAGGGCACCTCTAAAAACCACCAATTCAGCGCTCTAAAGTCACCCTATCCGTCGGCCGTACCCTTGTCGCTGTTATGGAAAACTTTCAAAATGAAGATTGAATAGGCAGATTCAACTGCCTGGTTAAGCCACTTTTATTTCTCATGAACCTTAATACCTTCTATACGGTGTTCTTCTGTATGGTGTTCTTCTATAGGGTCTATACATTTGAGGTGTTGTTTCATAATGCTGCTGTTTTGGTTCGTCTTTTATAATGACCGGTGCCGTCTTTTCAGCATTGCTATTTACATTTAAGCTTGCACTGTCGGAGAAAGAACTTGTATCACTCGATGCAGTTAACGTGATAGGACCTCTTTTATACTCACTGTCTGTTATGGTTATACTTCCTGATAAATCTACTTTCCCTATAAAAGTAAGTTGGACAAATGTTGTATTTTCAGTTTCCCAGCTAATGACATGGTATGACCTGTTATCTTTTATAATATTCTCCGCATTAAACTTCACGATATGAGGTTTATCGTTTTCTTCCAGATCTATCGCAGGAAGTTCAAATGCACTTAAAAACAGTGGGAAAAACATCGTAAGATGAATTATAAGATTTCTCATCTCAACAGACCTTTATTACTTATTCAATTTACTGATCAAACGCCACCGTTTATAGAGATGGATACCCGCCAGAACAGGGCCGTATAGGATGTAGAGAGTAAAGAGTAACGCGAACCCTTCTATAGGGTAGAGAAAGACCATCAGTGCGGCGAATACAACCGTCACAAACAGCCGCATAAAGTGCGGAGTTTGCAGGTTTACTTTTTTAAAGCTTGGGTAACGGATGTTGCTCACCATTAGCAGTGCAATTAAAATGGCTGCGATCAGAAGGAGAAATCCATACGCTTGTAATGCAGTGTATTTTTCAAAAAGTAGTACCAAAACTGAGATAAATACTGCTGCCGTCGGGATCGGTACGCCGATAAAGACAGAAGGCTCCGTTTTGGCTGTCATCACATTAAATCGTGCCAGTCGGATGGCACCTAAAATGACATACATAGCACTGATAACAATCCCTAAACGACCAAAATCCTGACCCGTATAGAGAAAAACTATCAATGCCGGTGCGACACCAAAAGAGACAATATCGGCCAGTGAATCAAATTCAACACCAAAACGACTTGTCGTTTTGGTCATTCGTGCCACACGACCATCGAGCCCGTCAAAAACCAGTGCAAGCAGGATTAGCCATGCCGCTTTCTCAAAGTTCCCTTCAATCGCTGAAACCATACTCAGAACACCGGCAAAAATACCCATTGCCGTGATCATATTTGGCAAGAGAAAAATAAACTGTTTTGGACCTCGCATTATTAGCACCTACTTTTAAGAAAAATACCCTATCAGGGTTTGACCGGCAGCTACCTTGTCAAAATTCGGCATCTATCAACGCAAAAAAGAGAAACAGACCAATCAAGATACTCAGCACTCTCCATCCCTCTTTTGCAATAATAAATGTATTACTGTTGTGCATTGCCTGAATCCGTATTACTCATATCTTCCGAAATTTCACGTTCTTCCGATGGACTTTTTTTTCGAGGTTCCATCTTAGTCTCCATGCCCATCTCTTCTTCAAACTCGCCGATCACTTTACGGACAAGGTTACCTGAGATATTTTCAGATTTATAGAGCACTTCCACCATGTTTTCAATCGCACCGCGATACTCTTTCAGACGTGAAACCACATCTTCATAATGTGATTGAAGCGTACTTTTAATATGCTCATCCATATCCTCAGCCATCTTTTCGCTGTACTCTCGTGCTTGACCCATGCCACCACCCAAGAAAGATTGACGCTGTTTTTCAAGTACCATGAGACCAGCAACATCACTCATTCCGTAGACCTGCACCATTGACTTGATAATATCAGTCGCACGTTCAAGGTCATTGCTTGCACCCGTAGAGATCTCACCAATAAATACTTCTTCAGCCGCACGGCCTCCAAGCAGAACATCGACCTCAGCAAGCAGTTCATGTTTTTGTGCCAGATACTTATTTTCTTCAGGCGTGTTAAGCGTGTATCCAAGTGCGGCGAGACCACGCGGAACGATGGAGACTTTTGAAACTTTCTTCGCACCCTTGGTTGTCTCTGCCATCAGTGCATGACCACATTCATGATACGCCACAATGCGTTTCTCTTTTTCATCAATACGACGGCTCTTTTTCGCAAGTCCGGCAATTGCACGTTCAACAGACTCACGCATATCTGACTGTTTGACCGTTTTCTGATCTTTACGTCCGGCAAGCAGCGCTGCTTCATTAATGATGTTCGCCAGATCAGCCCCGGCCAATCCGGCAGTCAAACGAGCAATCTCTTCAAGATCGACATCATCATCAGCTTTGATTGGTTTAATATGCACCTTTAAGATCTCGATACGCCCTTCAAAATCCGGTTTGTCTACCAGAACCTGACGGTCAAAACGTCCCGGTCGTAACAGTGCAGGATCAAGCACTTCCGGACGATTTGTCGCGGCCAAAATGATAATAGGTACATCCGTACTGAAGCCATCCATCTCTGCAAGAAGCTGATTCAGCGTCTGTTCACGTTCGTCATTACCGCCCATCATACCGCCGGCAGCACGACTCTTACCGATGGCATCGATCTCATCGATAAAGATAATCGACGGCGCATCTTTTTTAGCCTGTTCAAACAGATCGCGTACACGCGCGGCACCGACACCGACAAACATCTCGATAAAGCTTGAACCCGATACCGAAAAGAATGGAACATCCGCTTCACCCGCTACCGCTTTGGCAAGCAGTGTTTTACCCGTACCCGGTGCACCAACCAGTAGAACACCTTTAGGAATTTTCGCTCCCAGTTCGACATAACGTCCCGGATAACGTAAGAAATCAACAATTTCATGGACCTCTTCCTTTGCTTCTTGTGCACCGGCAACATCATCAAATTTCGTATCAGGTTTTTCAGAGTTAATGAGCTTCTTCGAACTGCCTATACCCAGCATACCGCCGCCCATACTTTTTTGCATGCGTCCAGCAAAAAACATCCAGATCGCAATGATAATCAGGAACGGAAACAGCCAGCCGAACATCTCTGTGAACCAGTTACTCTCGGAAAATCCACTGTAATCGATCCCTTCTTTGTCAAGCAGTGGAACCAGAGTTGTATCATTGGCCACCATACGCGTGGTATAAGTTATCTTTTGTCCACCGTCATTAGAGAGAGCACGGATGTAGTTTTGGCCAATCGCCACTTTCTCTACCTGCTTGTTCTCAATCAGTTTTTTGAGTTCTGCATAGCTAATCTCTTTGGTTTTGGTCACATTTTGGCTGCCACTTTGCGTGCTGCCAAATCCTGTACCGTTCTCACCGATCAATGCTTTAAAGACCAAAATGATGACCACCGAGAAAATCGCGAAAGTGATCAGAGGATTTTTATTGAAAAAGTTATTATCGTTATTGTTGTTGTCTTGCTGCGCCATTTAGTTCTGTCCTTCATTGGTAACGACCAGTGTTACCCATTCGTTTTGTTGAATACGTTCTATGATTTTCATATCACCGTAAGTTTTTGAAATTTTATCTTCATATTTATCCATTATGCCTGAAAGTATCAAGATACCCCCGGGACGAAGCACTTTTTTCAGATCACGGGCAATAAAGACCAGGACATCTGCGACAATGTTGGCAATCACCACATCATAACGTGCTTCAGCCATAGATGCTGACCCTTCCCAGACATTACGAAGAACAATGCCATTTTCATCTGCGTTGTGCAGGGTATTTCCCACTGAAACGGGATCAGTATCGCAGGCATCAACGACTGCTCCAAGTTTTGCACTAGCGATTGTCAAAATTCCACTGCCGCATCCGACATCAATGACATTCATGCCCTTTTTGACGTGGTTGGCAATGACCTGAAGACATGATGCCGTTGTAGGGTGATGCCCCGTTCCAAATGCCAACGCCGGATCTATGACAATGTTGATACGTTCTTCCTTCGGTGTTTCCCATGTCGGATGAATGTAAAACGGTGCCACTTCCACCGGAGTCACACTCTCCTGGTAAGCACGTACCCAGTCACTGTTTTTCTCTTTGTTTAGCACGATCTCAACATCAATACTTTGACCAAGGGCCTTTTGCAGCGCTTCAGCAAACTGTTCAATACCCCAGGCGATAGTCTCGAGTTCATCTTCACTTCGAATAATAAACCCATCGTCTATCTCTTCAAATCCTACCGGCAGTGTATCGGAGAGGAAGTCAGAGAACAGGGCATGATGATGAGAAGGTTTTACGACCAGTTCATAGTAATATTCTTGCATTAAATTCTCTTCTTTAAAATTGTGCCGCGAGGTCAATTGTGCCTTCATAATAGGCTTTTCCGATGATGACGCCACTAATCTCATTCGTCGCTTTAAGCGCTATAATATCGTTTTCATCTTTTACACCGCCGCTAGCAATGGTATCAATTCCACTTGCACGGGCGATATCAAGGGTAAACTCGACATTGACACCGCTCAACATACCGTCACGACCGACATCGGTACAGATAATCGCTTCGACACCGGCATTGGCGAATTCACGAGCAAGATCAGTCGCTTTCATTTCACTGACTTCACCCCACCCCTCAACCGCAACATAACCGTCAATGGCATCAATACCAACAACGACAGGATATTTCGCTGCCATATCTCTGACAAACTGTGGATCTTTAACAGCAATAGAACCTAAAATAACACGGTCTATCCCTAGATCAAGGTACTGTTTAATCGTTGCTTCATCACGGATACCACCGCCAAGTTCAAGTTTAACACTGCAGTTTTCACGAATCTTGACAATCTCATCAAGATTTTTAGGCTCACCGGCAAAGGCACCGTTAAGGTCAACCAAATGCACCCACTCAGCCCCCATCTCTTCAAAGGTTTTCACCAGCTCCCAAGGGCTATCCGAATAGATCTTGGCACTGTCCATTAGCCCTTTGCTCAAGCGTACCGCTTTACCGTCTTTTAAATCAATTGCCGGGAATATTGTCATATATCTTCCTTAAATAGGTTTGTTAGTTTTGTTTTTAGGTCGTTGAAGTTCTGATGATGAAAATCAAAAGGATACTTTTTTTGTTTATAAAATGTATTATAAGCCCACTTATCTGTCAACTCATATTTATAACAATCTTTAAAAGAGTCAATGCACTCTTTTTGTTTATTATCAAGTACAGAGAGTAAAAAAGATTCCAAATTGCCTTCTCTGTTTTCATCACACATAATATAATAATCTACAGGTACATCAAAAGCTAGATTTTCAATTGTTTCTTCTAATTTAAATTTTGATGCTTCAAAGCCTCTATTTGGATTTGGATCACTTTTATTATCTGCGTCTACTACAATTAAAATATTTGTAACTCTACCAGCACTAATATCTGTTTCAATCTCATCATAATATTTATACCCAATATTAAAAAGGTTATCTTTACCTTCAAAATCTTTATAAATTACGTTTTCTCTAGGCAGAGAATATTCTTCTAAAAGAGCATCAAAAAACTCTCCATCAGATTTGCCTTCATAGAGAATTGCTACCATCCCCTAACCTCATTATCCATACTAAGCTCGTCTTGAAAACGATCAAAACTCATAGTAATAGCTTTGATTACATTATTTTGATCACGACCTAATTCGATAAATGATATCTCTTTATCTTCTAACTTTTTTGCCACCCTCGCATAAGCTTCTATACACTCTTTGGAATGGGTTGTAGCAAAAATTTGAATATTTTGCTCTTTTGAAATATTAAGAATAAGTTCCCAAAGTTTATCTAGTTTCGTATAATGAATGCCGTTATCTATTTCATCTAACAACAAGTAGCCATTTTCACAAGCATAAAGAGAACATATGATTGATATATAATGTTTCAATCCATCACCAAACTCATTTAAATCTCTATAGTCGCCTTGAATATTTTTACATTGAGGCCTATCACCGCCAATTATTTTAAAATTTAGTACATTTTTATCAAATTCTTCGATATATCGGAATAACTCTTCCTCTTTATCCTGCTTCTGTACCGCTT
>Ga0164318_10005509_pt1 | contig 12240 bp, 5 predicted proteins | sample GuaBasSedimGuay9_FD_113734 | JGI IMG/M metagenome (GOLD analysis project Ga0164318, IMG submission 113734) | Subseafloor sediment microbial communities from Guaymas Basin, Gulf of California, Mexico - Guay9, Core 4571-4, 0-3 cm | ecosystem: Environmental > Aquatic > Marine > Hydrothermal vents >... | reverse complement strand
TCCTCTAATATCATCTTTTTGTTTGCTTTTTAAAATATCCTCAGCAGCTATTCTTTTATATTCTATAAATTTATTCAAATAGTCTTTTATACTCAAATCTGGTAATTCTTTTTTTAATATTTCAATTGCAAAGTCATATTCTGCGTCTCCACTACTTTCAAAAACTGAATTAAAATCATCTTTTTTATTATATATCTCTATAAATTTCTCATAAAATCTTAACAAAGCATAATAAGAAAGAAAAAAAGTATAAGTTTCAATTCCTTTTAATCTATTTTTCTCCAATAAATAATTCTTACCAATACCTTCTATATCTTTATAAGTGTAATATTCTTTAATTTCTTTTACATTTTGCAATTTTTCCCGTGCTGATAATACATATTCCATAATATCTTTTCTAAAAATCTCATAGACCAGCTTATTTCTCCTGGCTTTATCTCGTTTTTTATATTTGATACTATTTCTAAGAATCATAAAAAGATCATCAGAAAGTACCCAGCCGGGGATAATTTCATTATAAGCCGGAGATACATCCTTAAAAACTGTTTGGGGCAAATTAATCAAAGAAAATGGCATTTCAATTTTCTGTGGTAATAACAAAACACCTGTAGCAACAATAGAATACGGAGCTTTAATTGTATTTCCTGGAAATTTGATATTAACACCTAACCCCCAGAACATACCTTCCCCAATCCATATTTCCTGATCAGGAGCTTTTGCAGTATGGTTAGAACCAATATTGGCTCCATAACCTATATTACCTTTACCTTCTGGCCAGAATGCTGCTACTAACAAAGATTGATGATGCATCGCAACAAAAGGGCCACAAAATGAAGAAGTAATTTCCCCTTCAGCAAACACACTATTTGGCCCTAAAATACTTAAAGTCAATTTACCATGCCTTTCAACTGTGCTATATTCAAGCATAATGCTCTTTTTCACAATGCTAAGGCTTTCTACTTTAGCGCCCCATTGTATTAATGATTCTTCTATTAAAACCCCATCTCTCAATTCCACCGGCTCTTCAATGCTTCCCCATATCACACTATTTCTCAATGCAGATATATTTTCTATTTTAGTACCTGAAGAGATGTAAGTATTTTTTATTTCTCCAGAATTTTTAATTAAAACCTTCTCTCCAACATAACCAATATCCAACTTCAAATTTCTATTATAAATCAAATTCGCATCATCTATTCTTTTTCTAATATCCTCTTTATGAGCATAAAGTGCCATATATTTTGCTTCATCCAACAATAAATCTTCATAAACCAATACCTGACGACTTTTTACCTCATTAGTTGCTTGAATCCACTTACCAATTATAATCTCACGATAATCTTCAAAAGCAAGTTCACCACAATTTGATATAACAGTATAATTATCAATGAAATAATTATTTATCAATTTTACATCTTTAATAAAACAAAAATCTCCTATAGTTGAATTTTGAATTGTTGAAAAAAATATACCAGAATTTTTGTCCATTTTGCCAATAGTTACATTTCCTACAAAAAAATTATTCCAGATATATTCTGGCTTAAAATCATTACTAACATTAATTTTCGACCAATCAGTAGAAAAATTACCCTGCCTGATTAGAAGTGCTACCTCTTCAAATCTTAAAGGCCTTATATTAGTTAATTTCTCTATTTTGTTAATATAATCACTAAAAGTACTATTTTTCAGCTTATTTATAATATTGATAGTCATTTTTCCAACATAGCCCTTTCAAAAAATTCAAGATTTAAATTTTTACTTTCAATCTCTTTAAAATATTTAACAGTTCCAACTTTAAGCTCCATAGTAGCTTCATCATCACAAACAATCAAAGCTTTAGGGTGAAGTTGCAATACAGAAACAGTCCATAAATGATTTACACCTTCTTCAATGGCATGATGCAAAGCTCTTGCTTTTTTATACCCATTAGCAAGTATCATAACCTCTTTAGCATCCATAACTGTCCCAACTCCAACAGTTAAAGCATATTTAGGTACTTTGTTAATATCATTATCAAAAAATCTTGAATTCGCTAAAATCGTATCATAAGTTAAAGTCTTTATTCTCGTACGCGATGCTAAAGAAGACCCAGGCTCATTAAAAGCAATATGTCCATCTGGACCTATTCCACCAACAAATAAATCAATACCTCCATAAGATTCAATACGTTTTTCGTACTCCTCACATTCTTTTTCAAAATCTTCAGCATTCCCATTTAAAATATTCACATTCTCTTTTTTTATATCAATATGATTAAAAAAATTATTCCACATAAACGAATGATAGCTTTCAGGATGCTCCTCAGGTAATCCAACATATTCATCCATATTAAAAGTAACAACATTTTCAAAGCTAACTTTCTTTTCTTGATTCAATTTTATCAATTCTTTATACATTCCCAGAGGAGTCGAACCTGTGGGTAACCCCAATACAAAAGGTTTCTCTGGACTTGGGCCAAATTCCAAAATCTTACCTGCAACATATAGCGCAGCCCATCTACTCATTTTATCATAATCTGGCAAAATCAATAAACGCATTATACCTCCTTTTTTAAAAAAAATTAAATATATTTATCACGTTTGTCAAGAAATTTATACATATTATAAAAATTATATAATCCTAATTTATAAATCAATCAATCAATTACTATATATCATTACATAGCAAATAACATACCTATAAGTGCTCCCCAAAGGATACTAACATAAGGATTGCTGGTTATAGGACATGAACCAGTTCTACATCCAATAAATTTATAATAAAGAAAGCCAGCTGCTGCTCCTATAACAGCTCCAATAAAAATCTTCATAAATCTCCTCTTTGTTAAATTCATAATAAACATTTATAATATAAAATATTATTTATGTCAAGTATTTTTCGAGGTAAGTTTTAATATCAAAAAAGATAAAATATACCTTTGATCATCTCTATTAATAAAATTAATATTATCATCTTATAAAAAAAATTAATATCATTCAAAAAAATATCAATTAAAAAAACTATTATCCTGAATGAATTAAATTTTTATATAAAATTTTTTGATAAATACAATATTTCTTTTTCCTACCTTATTCTTAGCAATCGATGAAAAAATGCCAATAATTTTTAATATTTCGTAACTAATTGATTTTTAAGAAGATATTATTTGAAAAAATTAATATAAAATCAAAAAAAATAGAAAAAATACTTGTAAAACCGAATGTCAGACTATCATATGGTTTTATGAGATCAAATGTAAATTTATTTATTGTTTTATTTAACTTATCTTTATTCAAAAAAATAGATAAGTTCCACATAATGTATCGCTAAATCTTTCAAAGATAAATTTCTGAATTTTTTATCTATTTTCATATTTTTCAAAGCTTGTAAATCAGCATTGTCAATTTTTTCAGAGAGTATTTTTATTTTTGCACCATAGGATTCAAATATATCGGTAAAATGTTTTTTCCTTAATCTGTTATGATAACTTATTTTATTTTTTATAAAAAAATTCCATAACCATTCCGGGTATTTAAGAAAATTAACATTGCTTATTTTCTTATCAAAACTTTTGTAATGATCATGTAATCCTATTGCATGATAAACAATGCCATTGTTTTTCAGAATTCTCTTTGATTCTTTTGTTAAATCGTGAATTACATATTCTTCCACATGTTCTAAAACAGCATAAGTAAATACAATATCTACAGATTTATCAGGTAATCCTGTTTTTGCTGCATCTCCCGGAGCATAGTATATAATATTTGCTTGTTTTAGAATTTCTTCCACTGAATTAAGTTCATTTAACCTCATAAGTTTTGATAATATTATATGTTTAGCAATAGAGAAACTTTCTGCAATATTATCTGCTTGTTTTATCATTTCAGAGATAGTTTGTTTTACTAATTTTAATCTCAAATGTTTCACATGGTCGTATGTATGAATTGTTTTTGCTCCGAGAAGATAAAAAAGAATAGGAGCAATGGGTTCCCATCCAGTACCGACCTCAAAAATTATTGAATCTTTAATATTTTTAATTTTATTTAATTTTTTTATATGGTTAATTTTTATTGTTATATGTTATATTTTTAGATATTGTTTCAGGAGTATGTTTCTATAATAAAAAATTTATTCTTTCGCCAAATGGCAGATGAGCAAGTATGAATTGAACTAAAACTTTAAATCTCCACATAATTATTTCTTTTTTTATTATTTACTATAAAAGTCAATAAAAAAAATTTTTTTTCAGTGAAAAACAACCTATTTTATTGATATATAACTGATTATATAAAATGCTTTTATATTTTTTCGTCAATTATCACTATTGGTGGACAGAAGATAGCAGAATTATGTGCTAAAAATAATGTCTGTACCTTAGAAAGGTTAAAATCATAACAATAAAATAGCTATTTTCTTAGTGAATACTATCACTTGTGGTGCACTCTCGCAGATTTAAATAAAAAAACTATGGACTAAATATTAGCCCTGCATCTCAAATTACTGATGATATTATTTCCCGACGACATTCTTGATATTATTGGCAATGAAAAATTATAATAAAAAATTATCAGCTAAACCTATAAATTCAGATAAAAAAAATTGCAAATAAATTTACAGAATATAAAGAAAATTACATCAATTAGCCATTTTATAATTCATAGAATATATAAAAAAGCCGAAAGATTAAATCTTTCGGCTTTTTTAATACTATTTTACATACAATAACTTACCCTTCTTAATATCTTTTCCTATCTTCAATTCATATAAATATATACCTGTTGCTTGCTCTCTACCTTCATTATCTCTACCATTCCAATATAATACATTATACCCTTGAGATACATTAAATATTTTCTTTGAATATATTACTCGTCCCAAAAGATTATAAATTTTCAATTCAACATCATCATAAGATTTTAATCCAAACTTAAATAATACTCTATCTTTAAAAGGATTAGGATATACTTTAAAATGAAAATTACTTTCTTGTTTATTAATATTTTCAGAAATATCTGTAACATTTGTGGCTACATAATAAAGTTCTGACCATTCAGAGCAAAAAATATTTCCAGGATAACAGTTCTTAATTTGAAAATAAACAACATTAACATCTTTTGGAATTCGGATACTAACACTGTGCTTTTTTGATAATTTACTAATATACTTATAACTATTCTGTGATGATAAATTAGTTATCCATCGTATAGAAGATGCACTATATTTATCCGTTTCCCACTTTATTTCTATTTGATTACCAACAAATTGATAATCAAAATTAATAACCTCTGGCATATCAGGTAATGTTTCTGAAGTTTTAAAAAGAAAATCTTTATTTGTACTATTACCATTTGCATCACTTAAGATTAGCCTATAATTATAATATATATTAGAATTTAATCCATTTAAAATCAAATAATTTTCATTGTAAAAATTTAATGAATCCGCAATAATTACCTTATTGTCAACTAAAGATATTAGTTTATAGGAAACAGGCTCATTTGTTTTCCAATAAACGCTGAAATACCCAAAATTTTTTATTAATGTCTCAGGTTCAATTAAAAATTTAGGAGCATCATTATCAAAACTATTGATTGTATTAAAAACAAAAAAGCCGGATTCAGCATCATAAAAACTACTTAATTTATTTAGCTTTGCCATTCTATTCATACTTTCAGGATATTCTAATGAATTACCTAATATATCAGAAACCACCAGTTTAAAATAATAAATAGAATTTGGCTCAAGAGAATCTATGTATATGGAAAAGTTAGAACTATAATTTTCTTTTGATATTTTTTTATTTAACGCATCAAGTGACTCACCATAATATAAGTCTAATTTTACAGGTTCTGAAAAAGCAATATTCAAGATAACTTTATCATTATAAGAAAAAACATTTATATCAATAATTTCCGGTTTTATAGTATCAGTAATAGAAACAAAATCAATAGTGAATTCCTCAATATCAGAATAAATAGTATCATTTTCAATATAACTCATAACCTGATAATAATAATGATTATTATCTAAATTTTTCAAAACAATATCATGTTCATTATCAAATGAATCTAAAATAACTGTATCTGTTAATTCATTATCTGAAAGACCATAATATAAAATAGAAAAACTTTTGAGATTATTCTTCCATGAAAAAACTGCTCTATTCCCTTTGATATGAGCTTCAGGATATTTAAGAAAAGCCAATTTTGTCCTTATCTCAGGCTCTTTTACATAAATAACAACAGAATCTGTATCACTAATTATTTGTGAATCCATTACAGTCCAATGTTTAACTATCTGCCTACCAGAATTTCTGAATACTATATTTCCCGGTTCAATTGTATCAAGAATAGTACCATCACTTAATTTCCAAAAATATTTATAATCATAAATTGTATTAAATGACTCAGCCTTCAAGAATAAAGATTTACCAAAATCTATTGATAGACTATCTTCTTCTGGTAATAAAATCTGAGCAATAGGCTTCCTATATATAACAAAAGGATTATTTAAAATTGAAAATGCCGTTGAATCGCCATCAAAAGATACTTTCAGAAAACACTTTTTAGATTCTATTGTATCTGGAACTAACCAATTGAAGACATCACTATTAATACCACCTATTGATATGAAATCACTTGCTGGATTATCTTTAAAAAATACATTTACCTTCCCAAAATATGAATCCCTTTCAATTGAAAGTTTTAATGTATCTCCTGATAAATAAATATCTTTATCCAATGATTTTTCAGTTAGCTTAATAGCATAAATCTCAAATGGACTTGATAATGTATTTATTGTTGTATCATTAAAAGAAGCTATTTTGATATATGCTTTTTCTGTTTTTGTATGAGGAAGATTAAAATCATAAGTCTTTTTATCCCTATTATCAATTTTTTCTTCTACAATCGAATAAGTTTTTCCGCTATCAATGGATATATAAATATTTACAAAATCACATTTACCTGTATTAGACCATGAAAGACTAAAATTGCTTCCTGACAAAAAGCTGTTTTGACTGAAAGATGATATTGAAAAACTAACTGGCTCATAAATCACAAATTTATTTGAATAAGCTATAACCTGTTTGTCAATAGATTGTATTTTTATATAGGTGGAATCCAACTGACAATTAGGAATATTCCATTCATACACTCCGCTATTTTCAACTCTTGCTATAAAAATCCATCTCTCGCTATATTTATAAAAAATCTCTACAGAATCAATTAATCCTGTAGTTGCCCACTGAACAGATGTCTTAGTTCCAACAATAAGAGAGTCATTCAACGAAGGTTCTAATACCGAAATTGTTCTTTTTTCAACAATATTAAATCTTTTTGAAATATAATATACATCATCAAAATCAGCAGATGTAAATTCTAAATGAGCATTGTCTGTAACAGGTAATGTATCGGGAATTTTCCATAAAAATCTTTCCTTTTTAACATAAAAATATTTCAAAACATCAATGCTAATATTATTCAAACTATCTACATACCTAACATTTAACTTCTTAAAAATTCCCCCATAATTCCACATAATATAAATATTACTACCTCTCTCAACAGAATTAAAATTAAATTCATTATAAAAACTTATCCAATTATTATATAAATGAAAACTTGAGTCTATTATATAATTAACAGAATCATCTTTTGAGTCCCAGATTTTCAGAATGGCATTCGAATTTGTATCCGGAGCAGACCATAAAAATTCTCCATTATTACTGATTACATCATCAATTAAAACAAAATTTTTACCACCATCTAATGAATATGCAGCTGCTATATTTTCTATCTTACCTGTAGATTCCCATTTTATTTGAATTTCTTCCTTAGAACTTAATGTATCGTTTGGTAGAGGAGATAAAATTGTAATCGTTCTTTTTTCTAAAATGCTAAAAGGCTCATCTAAAATATCATTAATTAAAGAATCTGTAGCTGATTCTACCTTAATCCAACAACTATCCGCAATAATAGTATCTGGAATATGCCATAAAAATGATAAAGTATCAATCAATTTACTTTCATCCTGTTCTACTTGATAAGCTGTAATAATTGTGTCAAAACTCTCTCCATTATCATAAGATATAAAAATATTCACACTATCTTTCAAATTAAACATTATCCATTTAATATATTCATTCTTTCCTGCTTCCCATTCCTCTCCATTATCTGGTGCTAACACCTGTAAAGAACGATTTTTATTTATCAAGATAGTATAGGCATCATACCATTCTGAAATATAATTTTTGCTATCTTTAATTTGAACTTTAATATGAAATTTTCCTGATTTTCCATAATTATGAGTAGCAATAAATTTTTCATTATTACTAAATGAATCTGAAAAATCTGTAATAGTACCATCACCCCAATCTATTTTTGCATACATCAAATCATTTTCATTATCATATCCTTCAATTTCTAATTGTATATTGTGATTTTCAATCCCAATACTATCACCAGAAATACTAACTATTTCAGGAATTGTATTTACTAAAACATTCTTTGCTGTACTCCACTCAGATTCAGCGTCATAAACATCCTTTACCATAGCCTTTACTGGATACAAACCAGTTTGCTGCCACATTTTTTCAACAACAATTGTAGTATCAGAAGGATAAGGCCCTTCCCATGAAGTACCTTCATTATCTCCCCAATCTATCTTTAGATATAATGAATCATTATCATTATCTTTTATATAAAAAGAAAATATAGCAGAAGAATCAGGAAAAAGTGTTGTATCTGAAATAGAAACTATAGGAACATTAGGTTTTAAATTTACAATAGTAATATTTACAGAATCAGGAGCACTTTCTGCTCCATTAACATCTTTTGCTTTGACAAATACAGTAAAAGCACCTAAATTATGCCATCTATGAGTAAAGGTTACTTGCTGGCCTGAACTATATGGACCTGCCCAATTTGTAATAGTACTATCCCTCCAATCTATATAATAATAAATATTTTCATTTTCAGGATCAGAAGAAGTTATTTTAAATGAATAAGAAATATTTCTATTACCTTCTGATACTTCATTTGTAATAACAGGCTTACTTGGACTGCTATTATCTGATGTACTAAAAGACCATACTGGCCCTTCAGTTTGAGATTGATCATCTTTTGCAACTACCTTCCAATAATATACTTTATTATATCCTAAATTATCAGGATTATAACTATTACTATTATGATTTTGTGCAACTAATGTAGTTGGAGGATTATTCTCTCCAAAATAAATATCATAAACTAATTCATCATTATCTGGATCATCGCATTGCCATGACAAAATAAGATTTGAAGCATTAACATTATTAGCATTATTAGCAGGATCAGGATTTGCTGGCTGATTTGGTGATTGATTTAATTCATATAATACTAACCCATTTGCTTCTGTAGAACTACTTGGATTTAGCCAAATCTTATATTCATTTTCAGCAACAACATTATATATCTTATCATTAGGTAACGCTGAATTTGAAGTGTTATATCGTGTCCAGTTATTACCACCATCAAGAGAAAAAACAAAGCCATCAACAGTTCCTACAAAAATTTTATTACCTTTTATATCTAAACTATAACAAGCTCGGCCATTCCATGTACCATCGATTACAACTGTTGTCCAGTTTCCCCCTCCATTATCTGTATAAGCTAAATCATGCCCTGTAGCAACCCAAACTCTGTTCCCCTCAACATCAATTTTTCTTACTGATGCATGTGGTAACCCTTCAGCTACCGCATAAGTAGTCCAATTAACTCCATCAAATTTTTTTACTCCATTAGTATTAGTTCCAACCCAAATATTTCCATTACCATCAATAACAACATCATAACAATAATCAGAAAAAACTGTTTCCCATGTATCACTTCCTGATGGCAATTTTTTTAAGGCACTTGTACCTGCCGCCCATATATTACCATTCTCATCCAATACTGCAGCTTTAACGTCTCCGATACCATCTATATTATATTTTGTTATAGCATGTGTTTGTATATCTATTTTCACTAAATAATTGTTTGCCCCCTGGAATATGTAACCATTGGAATAAGAAACACCCGTACTATAGCTGGATGCAGGCCAACCAAGCTCGGGATTAGTATCATTATCATATTTCTGAATATGATGAGATCTTATTGATGCCCATAAATATGTACCATCAAAAGCAATCCCAACTACCTTATCTCCAAGAAGCCAACTGTTGGCAGATGTAATATGAGTCATCTGATCATCTGCTTTGATATTAGAAAAAATTATCAAAACCAATAAAAATACTTTTATAAATACTCTTCTCATTTCCATCCCCCTCTCTTCTATTTAAGAATAATCATTTTTCTTTTTAATGTACCATTCTTTTCTGTTTTTAGCATATAAAAATATATACCTGATGATAAATTCTTAGCATCTATTGTCACTGAATACCTTTTATTACCCACAACATTTAGGTTATATTTATAAACTTCTTTTCCTAAAATATTAAAAACATATAGACCTACATTCTGACTTTCAGGAACAGAGAATTCTATTTTAGTGAACTTAATAAATGGATTAGGATAATTTTGCTTTAATACAGGAGTCGTGCTTAAAATATTATTACTTTCATCAATATCTATTGTCATTTTATGTACAATCAATAATGTATCACTTATGTTACCAGAATAATCAAAAGCAACTACTTTAAGTTCAAAATCTATATTATCTTCAATAAATACAGTATCTGTGTAATTGCTATTAATTATACTCAACTCTCCATCTTTAACTTTATATAACTTAAATCCTTCAAAATCTTCACATTGAGGGAGATGCCATTTAACTTCAACCTTATTTTGATCAAAAGGTTCTACGATATAAAAAGAATCTAAAATTGGGGCTATAGTATCAACTTCCAGACTATCCAATGTTTTAACATATAAAATAGTATCTATTTCATTACTTAGATATACATTAGTTATCTTAAATTCATAATCCTTACCAGGTAATAAATCCTTAACCACAATATTATGAGTTCTACTTTCATTACTATGAATAATTACATAATCATTTGTTGTATCATCTTTTATTTTGTATTCAATCCTTGCTGATGTTGGATAATTTATTTGCCATGATAATTTTATTAGATTATTCCTTATAACAGGTACAGTAATTCCATTAACATAATTCAAAGCAATATTTGAATCTTCAATAATAACTGAATCAATAGAAGAAGAATAAATAACATTATTATTATAATCTTTTAAAATTATTCTATAATAATAAGAATCAGAACTATTCAAATCTGGGATGCTAAAATAATGTTCACTACCAAAATCACCAGACATAACATTATAACTAAGATGGAAATCATCAAATTTTGAATATTCAATTTCACTAAAAGAAGGAACATTAGATTGATATGAAATAAATAAAATATTATTTTTTATAACTTTTTTTAGATTATCAATAGTTGCCTGTGTTGATAAATAATCCTTTTTCATAGTAAAAAATATAGTATCAGCAACTATATTATCATTAATGTCAAATACTTTTATAATAGCCTTGTATTCAATATCTTTTTTAAAACCAGTAAAAATCTTCTTAAAATTTAAGAAATATTTGCCAAATTTCTTATATGAAAAAAGATTACCATTATTATCATAAATAGCAATCTCAGGTTTTACATATTTATTTAAAGCAAAATCTATATATATAACAGAATCTTCAATAATCTTTACGAGAGGCTTCTTTATAAAAAATAATTTATCATCAGAAGATTTAGAAATAAATTTCATAGAAGGCTGATAATCACCATTATTAAATATAGAATTTTTCTTAAATAAAACTTCTGATTCATTTGTAATAATATTTGAAAAACCTCTTTCATCTTCTATTTCTATAGAAAAACTATAAAATTTATTAGGCTCTAAATCGTCAATAATAAAATAATTATATGTATTAAATATTTCTGTTTTAAATGTATCAACTATTCCAGTTTTATCCATAAGATATAATGTTGTTTTAACAGGTTCTGTAGCTCTAAAACTTATAATAACTTTATCATTTGCTGCGTCCACATTAGGACCAGATATAATATATGGTATTGTTATATCTTTTAATGATGATGCTCTAAATTCAAAAATTCTTTTATCAAAAATAATTTGACTATTCTCAATTTTACCAACAGAATATCTATAAAGACTATCTACTAATAAATGATTTATCATGAAAGTATGATTATTAGTCTTTTCACTATCATAAAAAACCAAACTATCACCTGTTGAAAAAAAG
>Ga0164318_10005508_pt1 | contig 12242 bp, 11 predicted proteins | sample GuaBasSedimGuay9_FD_113734 | JGI IMG/M metagenome (GOLD analysis project Ga0164318, IMG submission 113734) | Subseafloor sediment microbial communities from Guaymas Basin, Gulf of California, Mexico - Guay9, Core 4571-4, 0-3 cm | ecosystem: Environmental > Aquatic > Marine > Hydrothermal vents... | reverse complement strand
GAGGCAATTAGAAGCGGAAATTATAGATACAAGATTCCGACGAGGTTTAATCCTTACCTTAAACCTGGTGACGTTGATATAACATCAAACCTTAACTTTTCTTATCTCCATTTAACTGGTAAGCGTTCTGGTCTGGAGACTGTGTTTTTTGGACCTCAGAATTGCCTTGCCGTTCCAGAGCAACGCATTGGAAATATCGATCTTAGCACCAGTGAGGGGTATGCAAGGGAGAAGGTAAATAACTATGAAATATTCATAAAAGGAAAAGAGGGTTCTCCGGTAGATTTTGATATGCTGATTCAGAGCAGTATTAATATTCCAGAAGATATGAGATATAGGAATCCGTTTAGCGAGATATGGGGTATAGAACGGATAGCATTAGAACCTCAAGAGATGCTGCAAGTTTCTCCCGATGAGAAAATACTTGGTAGTGATAATTTAAAGCGGGACCTTAAGAAGGTTGGAGTCAGTAATGTCGATGAATTCTGTTCAGAATTAAAAGAGTGGGGTAAAGGTCGCGATGAGCTAACAAGCAGATTATTTAGTAAATTCAGGACCGATAGTAGAGGCAAGAAGGTTTTAGAGGTTTTGGAGAAACGGGGTTTATTGAAAAAAGGTGTTTCTATTGAAGAGGAAAGAGCAATGCCACCAACGGGAGAAACTGGAGAGAGGGAAACCGAAGAAATGGCAAGACTGCCCAAAACACCCAAAGAATTCCTCAATGATGAAGAAAAAAAGGCCATAAGAGCCATGGGCGACGCAGCCCACGAAAGACGATTTGTTGATCCAGAGAGTTTATCCAGAGAAATCATTGAAACCCTTCTTGAGAAGGGATTGATAGAGCCCGTTGGGAAGAAGTATGGTCTTACGGAAAAGGGGGTGATTGCCTATGATACTCAGATCGAATATTTAGAAAGATCACAAAGAGCTATGGGGCCAGAACTGTTAGAAAAGCCAGAAAAGGAAAAACCAGGAGCAATCAGAGGGGATAGACTTACATGGGTCAATATTCATAATGAAATTGGTGGAGATGCCATTAAGATCATAAATGCCCTCCGGGCATTAGAACGAAAGGGATTGATAGAGGGCAGGGAAACGGGGAGGAACAGAGAGTATGTGCCAAAGAAAGATATAGAGAAGCTACGGGAGGGGGTAGAATTAGATGAATTTGAGGAAAGGGTCCTTAGCTCTATAATTCGCTGGCGGATGGAGGAAAAGAAACCAGCCGCGTACTTTGATGGGGGAATGGAGATGCTCAAGGAAGTGATTACTGGAGAGATTCACAATCCATACAGAAAAACACTAAAGGAAATAAAGAAGAACGTGGAGGGTAAGGGAAAGTAGCTTATTTATTTACAAAAGAATATTTTATATTGATGGCTCTATGTAAGGTACCCGATATAATTGCGATCATACTTATGATCCTGCTCCTGGAGCAGACCAATGCTGTGGCGTGTGTGGACTCCGGTATCGTAACCCTCTTTGCGGTAGTGACCATAATTGCCCTGATAGTAAGTCTCCTTCCAATTTAGGTTATTTCCTTATACCTAATATCTTTAGGTTATCCCATTTATATACCTAACGACAATGTATCTACTATGCTAAATAAAAAAATTTCCAGAGGGAATTTTAACTCGTATACCCTCGTATGCGATAAAAAAGGACACTTCACGCCGATATCGAGTTTGCTTCGAATAATCACGATAGCATTGATGCTCATCCTCCTGGACATGGCGACGAGGGGGGTATCACCAGATCCGGGGATTACGAGTATTCTCGCGGGAATCGCTATAGTTACAACGCTGGCGAGCTTTATTCCCATTTAGTTGATTTATTTATCTACAAAAGAATATTCTATTGATGGCATTAATTCCGCTCGATGAGAAGATCCCAGAGGGAGCCAAAGGGGGAGTAGTTACCGGGAGAAAGAAAAAGAGAACGGTAATACCGCGCTGGCAGTCCGCAATTTTTATTCCGATCTTCATAGTTCTTATATCACTATTATTGCTCTTTCCCGGAACAACGCTCCATGTTTATGGAATAAGCGTTAGAATTGGTACCCTGGTCCTATTATTTATACTTGTTTTATTTGCTTTGATACTGCCAAAGGCCCTGGTAAAACTTCTGGAGTACGAGAGAGCCGTTGTCTTCAGATTCGGTAAGTTTAATAGGATTGCTGGGCCCGGTTGGGTGATCATATTCCCCATAGTGGAGGAATACGTACGGGTTGATTTGAGGCTCCAGATTTACACTATAGACCCACAGGAGGTTGTTACCAGAGATAAGGTGAGATTCCTGGTTTCTCCAGAGATTTTTATGTACGTCTCAGATCCAAAGGATGCGGTCATAAATGTAGAGGACTACAAGGGTGCAGTTCTTCGGTACGTAAACTCTGCATTAACGCATATCTGCGGAAACTCCCCATCGGATTATATCGTATCACATATGGATGAAATAAGCCATAGACTGGAGGATTCGATACACCACATAGCAAACCGGCCGGAGAGGAGGTGGGGCGTTATCATACCGAGGATTAAATTAACCCTGGTTAGATTCCCAGATAAGGTACAGAATGCCATGCATGAGAAGGTCGCATCGGAACAATTGAAGCTGGCGGCTCATGAGAAGGCGGAGGCAACGAAGATAGAGATAGATGCAATCCGGGAGGCGGGAGCCAAGCTCACAGACCCCGCAATTACCTATATGTATTTAGAGGCATTAGATAAGGTCGCGAGGGGGAGGGCGACAAAGATAGTCCTGCCACTGGAGATCTCTAAGATCGCGGAGACAATAGCGAGGAGGACTGGTGCCTCTGTTGGTGAGATACCCCAGATTCAGATACCCCCCGGATTGATTGAACAATATAAGGAGACTATCGATAACTATGAGGATAGAATTAAGAGCATAGAAAGCAGGTTGAATATGGCTGAAAAAAAGCATAAAGAGACAGAGAAGATAGAGAATTATGAGAGAGGGGTCGAATTACCCGAAAAGAAGAAAACTTTTGATGAAGAAGAGAAAGAAAAATACAAAAGAAGGATTAAAAAGATTAAAGAGAGATTGGGAATAGAATAAAGAAAATGACCAGAGACAAGATAGATACCGATAATATCCATGTGAATGAGGATGGGATGTTTGTCTCCATCCGCGTAAATCCCAAGCTGTACAAGAAGCACATTATCATGAGGGCGGCAGATGATCTTCTGCATAAGGAGAAGAACAAGATAGATGTCATCGTTAATGGCGATCCCGAGGTGGAGATAATAGTTAAATTCATACCCAAGGAGGGTAGAAAAAGCAAAGAAGAACTGCTGAGGATAGCATACAACTTTAATAGTTTGCTGGTAACGACCTTCGGGAAGGGCTGAATTTTTTTCTAAACTTTAATGATGGATAGATTCCCCAAATTTCCCAGAATATTCAGAGGGGAAGAATGGAAGCCACTAGAGATAAAATCGGAGCAACTCGAGGCCATAGTTTCAAGACTTCTCTCTGAATTCAATCTGGATTTTCGAGAATTAAAGAGGATTGAGAATGATGATATGCTAGCTATTGCCACCAACAAACTTGGAGAGGAAACAAAATCGTTGGTCAGAGTAAGATCCTATACAATTGGATTGGATGAGGAGGATGTTGAGGATCTCTATGAGGACATGTTAAGGAAAGAGGCTACAAGTGCCATTTTCATAACGAGCTCGCATTTTACAAAGGGGGCAAAGAAGTTTGCAAAGTACGTTCCCGTCAGACTGGTGGATGGGGTTGAATTGGGAAAACTCCTCTCGGAATATGAAAAGCCAGAGGTGGAGTTTGCATTTCTCTCAAGATTTACCGACGAGGAGGTGGTGAGATATTTCAAGGGTGGGGAAAAGAGGAAATTTCTTGGAATTCCCTCTACTGGGAAAATTGAGGAGATAGATAAGAGATATATCCCGCTGGGTCACTTTTCCATGAAGAGGATTACGGGGGATCTAGAAACAGTTACGAATCTATACGTGGATCTGAATAGCGGAAATGTCCTTTATTTGGAAGAAAACAGGATTGAGGAGGACAAGTTTATTAAAAAGATACTCGATCTTCCGGAGGAGTCGAGATCGCATCTGTTAGATCTTATGGAACATGGAGAATTGGACTATGAACATCTAAAGGGCAAGCCACTGGATATACTGGAGAAAAGGGGGTTGATCGGAATTCGTGAAAGAGGTAGAGGTGGGAGTATCCTGGACATATTGACGGACGAGATAACAAGTACCATAACTATCGCAACGAGCGAGCTCACTACTGCTACCCATAAAACGCCGACACCAGTGGAAAGGGCGATAGTAAAGAGTAAACAGGTTAGAACGACTATAGATAAACCCGCCATAGATACATCATTTGACCTGGGGCATTTCATAGAATCTGCAGAGATCGATCCGAGTTTTACGCCGGATCCCATAAACTATTCCTCAGAGGATGTACTCAATATATTAAAACGGATCTATAGCGAATGTGAGGTATCCTTTCAGGGTATGACATACCTTCCATATTATAAGTGCAAATACGCAAGCGGTGCAAGAATAACGAGATTCGAGAGACTTTTCGCCCCAAAATTCAAACCATTTGTTCCCAAGCCGGCCATGTATCGTGGAATCTACAGCTTAATAGATAGATTTCCGGCAATTCCCTACTTAGTAATTGGTCTGGGGTATCTACTTCTAAATCTGGATAAATTAGAGGACGTAATTCATGTATTCTCCTCCGCATTCATATTCCTTTCTATGGCCGTGGTTATAGGGATTATACTGAAGGTGATCTTTAAGACGGAGAGAAGGATCCCCAGATACGGTGGGACGATCGCAAAATACGGTTTTCCCTCCATACACACTCTGGCATCAATTGGTGGAATCGCTCTTATCTACTTCGTAGATCCAATGTTCGCATTACTACTGCTTCCTTTGGGTTTACTATATATGTATTCGAGGATAAAGATGGGGGTGCATTCTGATGTGGACGTTATAGGTGGGGCAATCGTGGGTATAATAATAGGTATATTCTGTGGCATTTACGTTCTCAATATCCATCTGGATCTCACCATAGAAATCATACTCGGCGCCCTGTTCTTTATCGCTCCCCTGATATTGACCGTAATGGAGCTTGGAATGCGATAGATCATAATCTTCTCGGAATAAAGCCAGAGATTAATGAATGATCGACCAATACTAATGAAATCATAGCCTCAACCACTGGAACGGCTCGTGGAACGATACAGGGGTCATGTCTGCCCTCAATTTCTATGCTCCTTTCCTTCATCTTCTTAAGATCAACAGAACCCTGCGTTTTCCCTATGGAGGATGTTGGTTTTATTACAACCCTCAGGATGATGGGCATCCCATTGGATATGCCACCGAGGATCCCGCCACAATTGTTTGTCTTCGTCTGGATTCCTTCATTCCTTATAACAAAGGGGTCATTTGCCTCGGAGCCCTTCATTTTAGCCAGCTCAAACCCCCTGCCGATTTCTATACCCTTTACGGCCGGAATTGACATCAGGGCCTTCGCCAGATCCGCATCCAGTTTATCAAATACTGGCTCCCCGAGACCCAAAGGAACGCCAAAGGCTATGGCCTCGATTACACCGCCAACGGAGTCTCTCTCATTCTTTACAGCCAAGATCGCTTTTTCCATCTCCTTTCCTCTCCTTGGATCTATGGTCTTTACGGGACTTGAATCAATGATCTTTCTGGATCTTCTCACCTCTTCAATCTCAACCTCACCCGTTTTTATCCCAGCTATCTCCTTCGAATATGCAACGACCTCGATACCGAATCTCTCGAGCAATTTCTTTGCAACCGCGCCGGCGGCAACCCTAGCTACGGTTTCTCTTCCCGACACCCTTCCACCACCCCTCCAATCAACCCAGTGAAATTTTTCCCTCCACGTGAGGTCTCCGTGACCGGGTCTGGGAATATCCCTAAGGGCTTCGTATTTGCTTGAATCCACATCAGCATTCCGTATCAACATGGAAATCGGGGTTCCCAGGGTCTTTCCATCAAAGATTCCAGACAGGATCTCTACCCGGTCCGGTTCTTTCCTCTCCGTTTCTACACAGGTTTTTCCGGGTTTCCTTCTGTTCAACTCACTCTGGATATCCTCCCTGGTCAGCTCTAGACCGGATGGGCAACCATCCACGATGCTACCAAGTCCAGGGCCGTGAGATTCCCCATATGTCGTCACCCTGAAGATTCTGCCGAATGTGTTCATCCTCTGTTAAATATTCGATTCGAATATATTAATGGGATGATATCTGAAAAAACTATTACTGAGGCAATAGTTGAGCTTCTCAGAAGGGCAGAGACAGACCTGCCAGGGGATGTGGAACTGGCCCTTAAAAGGGCATATACAAAGGAGAAGAGCGAGCTTGGAAAGATACAGCTAAGGGAGATCTTGGAGAACGTAAAGCTCGCGAGAAAAAAGTCCGTACCCATATGCCAGGATACCGGAATCATAAATTTTTACGTTGGACTCGGTAACGGGGTTAGAATTGACTATAACATTGAAGATATATTGAGAAATGCCACAAAACTCGCAACCGAAAAAATACCCCTGAGGCCCAATGCAGTAAATCCGTTAACGAGGAAAAATTCCAACGACAATACTGGGATTGGAATTCCCAATATTGAGTTAAAGATTCTAAGGGACAGGGATTACATAGAGATTACGGCCCTTCCAAAGGGTGCTGGCTCCGAGAACATGTGTAAACTGAAGATGCTAAAGCCATCGGACGGGATAGAGGGGATAAAGAGATTTGTCCTGGAATCCGTTGCGGAGGCAAGGGGCAACCCATGTCCCCCCGGGATTATTGGCATAGGAATAGGCGGATCATCGGACCTGGCGACAAGGCTGGCAAAGAGGGCCCTGCTGAGAAAGGTTGGAGAGGGGAATAGGGATAAAGAGATCGCAGAACTGGAAAGGGAGCTGGAGAGAGACATCAATAGACTGGGAATTGGTCCCATGGGCCTGGGTGGAGTGGTAACCTGTCTGGGTATTAATATAGAAACTTCTTATTGCCATACGGGAAGTCTTCCAGTGGCCATAAATATCGGGTGCTGGGCCACAAGAAGAGCCACGGTAAGGATCTATGACGATGGGGTTGAGTTTCTTTAGCTTTGAACTCGTTTATCAACATTCTTGGTAGCTATTATATCCGCCCCTGTACCGAGAACATCTTTGACTATCACATCGCCAATTCTTACCGGGGCCTCTACCTCTATGTTCGCTATTTCATCCATTAACGCAAAGATCCTCTCTTTGGGTATGGGCTTGGATGTCTTCACACTCACAAGGGGTAGCAAACCGTTCCTCACCTCCACGGAAGAGGTTATGCTCCTCTCCGGGGAGAACAACTCCCTTTTGACATAATCCAGACCCCTCTCACAGAGATTTCCAGAGATCTTTTCAATTTCCCCCTCCGAATACCTAACCTCTATCTCGCAGCCATTGGGGCATACGATGCATATGAACTTCTTCTTCATTCTAACTCGATCGTCAACCCTTTTACATCCTTCAAATATTCCTTTTTTATATTAAATTGGATCATCTCCGACGGATTTATCCTCATCTTTGGAATCTTTTTAAGAATCCTCTCCCCATCCCTCACCACTATCTTCTTATCCCTGTCCGGATACATGACCCTCAGAGAAAATTTCACGTCGTTCTTTCCACTTATTAAATGGGGCAGGACATACCTTATACCCTTTCCAGCGGTTACTTTTATATTACTTTCATTTCGTAGCTCCCCCTTTACGAAAGCGGCGGCAGACTCTCCAGCTAACTCTGCCTCCAGGGTTACATGGTCGACTAAATCGTGAACATGTAAAACGTTGCCACACGCAAAGATACCTTTTACATTTGTCTCGAGATTTTCATTTACCATGGAGCCATTGGTTATGGGATCCAGGGAAACCCCGGCCATTTTCGACAGTTCATTTTCGGGAATGAGACCCACGGATAATAAGAGGGTATCGCACTCTATCCTCCTCTCCGTACCCTTTATGGGCCTCCTTTTCTCGTCTACCTCTGCTATTACAACCTCTTCCACCCTTTTTATTCCACGAATATCCACTACCGTATGTCTCAGATACAGGGGAATGTCGTAGTCCTCAAGGCATTGCACAACATTCCTGGGAAGACCACTGCTATAGGGCAGGATCTCGACTACTGCCAAAACCTCCGCCCCCTCCAATTTAAATCTCCTCGCCATTATCAAGCCAATGTCTCCCGATCCAAGGATAACAATCTTTTTTCCGACCATGTAATTCTTTAAATTGATGAGATTTTGAGCGCAACCGGCGGTATAAATCCCCGAAGGTCTAGTTCCGGGGATACATATCTGGCCCCTGGTCCTCTCTCTACACCCCATGGCAAGAACTATTGCTTTCGCCTTTACCTTTATCAGATCCTCTGGGCTGCAGACCGTGATACATTTTTTCTCGTTAATATCAAGAACCATACTATTTAACATATAGGGAATCTTTAGCTGCTCAACCTTGTCAATAAAGCGTTGCATATACTCCGGACCAGTTAAAGCCTCTCCAAATATCTCGATCCCGAAGCCCTCGTGAATACATTGATTTAAAATTCCCCCAAGAGATTCGTTCCTCTCAATTAACAGGATATCATCAATGCCCGATTTTTTGGCTGCTATTGCCGCGGATAAACCCGCCGGACCCCCTCCGATTATCGCTATGTCTACCTCCCTCTCAATCATTTTTCCTTAAATCCTTTGTCCTTCCGATGAAGAGCTTTGAGTTATCTCCCTTCAGGGTCAGGTCATCAATAGAAGGGTGAGAGAGCTCCTCCATTACCTCCACTATCTTGGGTATACAGAACCCCCCCTGACATCTACCGCAGGTGGCTTTACTCCTCTTCCTCACACCATAGATATTTTTCGCCCCCAGGGGATTTTTCAGGGCATCTATTATCTCCTGCCTGGTGACGGTTTCGCACCTACAGACTATGCGGCCATAATCGGGGTTTTTCCGGATCAATTCCGATTTCTCCTCATCCGATAATTTACTAAAACGGACGGGGGCCTTTCTCTCTGGATTGAATTTCCGGTTCTTTTTCAATCTCTTTTTCTTTTTTATTATCTCCACCACCTTTTTCGCAATTGCGGGAGCAGAGGTCAGTCCCGGGGATTCTATTCCTATGAGATTGATAAAGTTATCAATGGATTCCTCTATGACAAAATCCCTTGGCTTTTTGGCATCGGGCTTGATCAACTTGGGTCTTATTCCCGCAAAACTACGGATAAAATCCCTCTTGGAGATCTTAGGTAATAGCTCTTTAGCCTCTGCGTACAGTCTTTCCATCACCTCCTCCGTATTTGCAGTATCCTCCCTCTCTTCAATGTATTCGGCCGATGGACCTATGAATATATTGTCATCCGTTGTTGGTGTTAGGTGAATCCCAAGACCCCCCGGTTCCCTGGGAGGAACGGGATAAACCATCCCACGAATTAGATGCCTTCTGTTCTTATCCAGGATGTGATATTCTCCACGACAGGGATATATCCTGTACCTATCAATTCCAACCATCTCGGCGATTTTGTCGGAGAACAGACCAGCGCTATTAATTACAAACTCCGATCTGAATTCCCCCCTCTTTGTTTTTACTATAAAAGAGCCGTTCCCTTTAATATCCGTAACCTCTGTATTGAGTAAAATTCTAACCCCGTTCTGCAGGGCATTCTCGGCCAGTGCAACGTTTAATAAGAATGGGTCCAGGATGGCGCTGGTGGGAGAATACAGGGCCTTAATTCCCTCCACCTCGGGTTCTATTTCCTTAATCTCCTCCCTGTCTATTATCCTCAGCCCCTTTACCCCATTCTTATCGCCATTGTCTTTAAGCTTATAAAGGTCTTTTATCTCCCGTTCATTCTTAGCCACGACTATCTTCCCCACCTCCCGATATGGGACATCTAAATCGTGGCAAATTTTTGGCATCATTCTGTGTCCGAGAACATTGGTCTCTGCCTTTAATGAACCCGGCTCCACGTAGAAACCAGCATGTACAACACCACTGTTTCTGCCACTGATCCCCATTGCCACATCGGATTCCCTCTCGAGGAGGATCGTCTTTGTCCCATATCTGGAAAGCTCCCTCGCAATGGCACAACCCACGATACCGCCACCAATTATTATGAAGTCAAAGGAACTTCCTTTCATCTTTTGAAATAATATATTTTGATTGAGGTAATATATTAGGCATTAATTGAATATATTCAATATGCTCTTAACAACCCCCTTAACGGATGAAGGTGTAGAGAAACTCGAGGTGGGTGAAATTGTCTATCTGACCGGCATTATCTCTACCGTTAGGGATAAGGCTCATGAAAGGGCTCTGAGACTGAGAAAATTCCCCATTGATCTGAAAAACGGGATTATCTTTCACTCCGGCCCCATCGTGAGGAGGGAGGGGGATAGATGGGTGATAATAGCGATAGGCCCCACTACGAGCTCAAGAATGAATTCCCTCGAGCCAGAATTTATAGAGAGATTCAAGATTAAGGGAATAATCGGGAAGGGAGGGATGAATGAGGGTGTTATGAAATCGATGAGAGAGAACAAGGCAGTTTACCTGTCAATGACCGGTGGCTGCGCCGCCTCTATAGGTGGGATGATCGAGGAGGTCAGAGGGGTTTACTGGCTGGATCTTGGAATCCCCGAGGCTATTTGGGTTCTCAGAGTTGAGAAATTCGGTCCCCTGGTCGTTTCTATTGATGCGAAGGGGAATAGCCTGTATGGGAAGGTAGATAAAAGGGTCCAGGAGAACCTGAGGGGAATATCAGAATAGAAATGAGGGTATGAACAGCGTTTTCTTTTCAGTTTCAATCCTTGTTTACGGCATGAGCCCCTTTCTTTTAGAAAAAGAAAGGTGCTTCACCCCCAAAGAAAATTCGTTGTTTTTCTGGATCTACCTTTCAAACTGAATTTTATATGAATTTTATTTTATTACTTCGTAGTTTCAATCCTTGTTTTTCTGGATCTACCTTTCAAACATGTGTTCACGAAAATCAGGAATCTCTGGGAAGGTAGTTTCAATCCTTGTTTTTCTGGATCTACCTTTCAAACATAAAATTCCACACATCCATATCTGGTTTTAGACTGGAGGTATAAGTTTCAATCCTTGTTTTTCTGGATCTACCTTTCAAACAGAACGCTGTCATGTTCGTGTCGTTCCCCGCAACAGTTTCAATCCTTGTTTTTCTGGATCTACCTTTCAAACCCTTGCCCGCCCGTCCTTCCTCGTCTGGCTTGTATCTGGAGTTTCAATCCTTGTTTTTCTGGATCTACCTTTCAAACCTTTAATGTCATTTTCTACACAATTTCCATTTACATCGTTTCAATCCTTGTTTTTCTGGATCTACCTTTCAAACCTTTTCATAGGTGATGAAAAATGAAAATAGAGGAACAGTTTCAATCCTTGTTTTTCTGGATCTACCTTTCAAACTCCTTTCATTGTGAAGGAAGATAGAAGAGGATATCAGAAGTTTCAATCCTTGTTTTTCTGGATCTACCTTTCAAACATACCATTTATTTTTACCAAAAATATTTTTATCAACAGAAGTTTCAATCCTTGTTTTTCTGGATCTACCTTTCAAACCCTCCATCTTTCAGACATTCAAACTCCTTCTCATCAATCTGTTTCAATCCTTGTTTTTCTGGATCTACCTTTCAAACTGATTTTTCGCATCCATATTGTTATGATATATATACGTTTCAATCCTTGTTTTTCTGGATCTACCTTTCAAACTAATTTTAGGTTTAATTTCATACATTTTGTGGAGAAGTTTCAATCCTTGTTTTTCTGGATCTACCTTTCAAACATAAACGCTCCTACGGGAGAGATAAATGCAACAACTAGTTTCAATCCTTGTTTTTCTGGATCTACCTTTCAAACTATTATTATGGATAAATATAGGAAAGAAAAGTATAGTTTCAATCCTTGTTTTTCTGGATCTACCTTTCAAACTTTTTTTTCTTTTTTCTCTTCTTTTTTTTTTCTTCTTGTTTCAATCCTTGTTTTTCTGGATCTACCTTTCAAACAATATTTGGGATTTGAACCTTATGGTATAGATATTGAGTTTCAATCCTTGTTTTTCTGGATCTACCTTTCAAACGTTGTGCATCCTGCATTTCGCTGATGCGCTGGAGGGGTTTCAATCCTTGTTTTTCTGGATCTACCTTTCAAACACAAAAAAG
>Ga0164318_10005507_pt1 | contig 12243 bp, 10 predicted proteins | sample GuaBasSedimGuay9_FD_113734 | JGI IMG/M metagenome (GOLD analysis project Ga0164318, IMG submission 113734) | Subseafloor sediment microbial communities from Guaymas Basin, Gulf of California, Mexico - Guay9, Core 4571-4, 0-3 cm | ecosystem: Environmental > Aquatic > Marine > Hydrothermal vents... | reverse complement strand
TCTTTGTATCAGCAGGACAATTGAAAAATGTGATATAATCCTTCTCGCATTCATAAGGATTAAATGGATTTGGCACTAATACTATATCATCAATGCTTAATTCTTCTCCATTTATATTATTACTACTTGAGAGCGGTGGTATTCCTTCCTGTTCCTGTTCTAAGCTCCAATTAAATTTAAAAGATGTATCAATAGCTGCTACTTTCCAATAAACTGTTTTTGTTACAGGTATTTTTGATTGATAGAAACATTGAGAGCTATCAATCCAGCCTTGAGGTATGTTGCCAATATTAGCCTGACCACGCGGATAATCTATATTTGTTGAAATATAGTCATAAACACCACTTGAATTAGTGCCAATAGCGATTTTGTATCGCATTAAACCTATTGGAGTATGGTCATCAGGAAGTGGTGGAGACCAGGCAAACTGCCAATAACCATCAGAATTAACAGTATTTATTATAGTTGGAGCATTTGGTAACTTATTTGTTGTAGAGTTAGTATTTATATATTTATCAAGCCAATAAGTGCTGCCATCATATCCTGTGACAATCAAATCTAAATCACCATCCTGATCTATATCACCGAGTGCTATGGAGCTATACTCAACTTGTCTGCCCCAGTTTGTGATTGGTCCTGAAAAATCTCCAGCACTATTATTTGTATATTTGTCAAGCCTATTAGTAGTGCCATCATATCCTGTAACAATCAAATCTAAATCACCATCCTGATCTATATCACCGAGTGCTATGGAACTTAGCCAAACCCCTTTCCCCCAGTTTGTTGATACTGAAAAATTTCCAGCACTATTATTTATGTATTTGTCAAGTCTGTGCAAAGAGCCTTTTCGCCAACCTGTAACAATCAAATCCAAATAGCCGTCATTATTAATATCCCCCAACACTATGGAACCCCTATGAACACCTGTGCCAAAGCTTGTTGGTCCAGTAAAATTTCCATTACCATTATTTATGTATTTATCAAGCCTGCAATTGGTGTTGGCATCCATTCCTGAAACAATCAAATCCAAGTCACCATCATTATCAATATCTCCAAGTGCTATGGAACCTTGATACACTCCTATGCCCCAGTTCGTTATTGGCCCTGTAAAATCTCCAGCACCATTATTTATATATTTGTCAAGCCTACGAATGCTATTGTTATCCTCACCTGTAACAATCAAATCTAAATCACCATCCTGATCTATATCACCGAGTGCTATGGAACTCTCCCAAACCCCTGTGCCCCAGTTTGTGTATGGTCCTGTAAAAGTTCCATCACCATTATTTATGTATTTGTCAAGCCTCCGCGTAGACCCATCTGAGCCTGCGACAATCAAATCCAAATCACCATCAGCGTCAATATCCCCAAGCGCTATGGAAGTATCACCACTAACCTTTACGCCAAAAGATGTGCTTGTAAAAGTTCCTGTGCCATCATTTATATATTTGTCAAGCCTGGCACCAGTGGTGCTCCAACCTGTAACAATCAAATCCAAATAGCCGTCATTATTAATATCCCCCAACACTATGGAACCCCAACCAACCCCTGTGCCAAAAGATGTGGGCCCTGAAAAATTTGCAAACGCACTGTTAAATATCAGCAAAGTAATACCAAAAAGCCAAAATGTTATCAAAATTATACCCTTTTTCACTTTCTTATTCTCCTTCCATCTTCCTTAGGAGTAGCCGAAAATTATAATCTAATACATATAAACAATTAAAGCATCGCCATTCCCCCTTTTAATCTTTAATCTTTTATATATATTATACCACATTTTCTTAAAAATGTCAACATTGGGGGGGACGGTGCACAACTTTATTACATTGAGATATATTGGTTTATAAAGTTTATAAAGTTGTGCACCGTCCCCGGTTTCATTACACCGTCCCCGGTTTCATTAAAAAAATTATTGACATTCAAATAAATTCATTATAAATTAATGTATAATGAAACGCAAAATTTATACAAAAAATGCGCCTGAGCCTGTAGGTCCATATTCACAGGCTATACTTACAACATACGGGCATCTAATATTTATATCAGGTCAAATTCCTATAAATCCACGGACAAATAAATTAGTAAAAGGTGGGATACATAAACAAACACGGCAAGTTATGAAGAATATTATTGCCATATTAAAGAAAGAAAATCTCACTATTGATAATTTGATAAAATGTGACATTTATCTCACGGATTTAAATAATTTTCAAGCATTTAATGAAGAATACAAAAAATTTTTTAAAAATAACAATTTCCCTGCCAGAGTTACAGTAGGTGTTTCACAGCTCCCGCTGGGCGCATTAATTGAAATTTCTGCTATAGCTGGTATGTAATTTTTATTGAGATAAATAAATAATGAAAACCATTGCAATTGTTGATGACCAATATTTTATTGTTGAATCTTTAAGAAGACTACTTAAAAAAGAAGGTTATATTGTAATCACTGCACAAAATGGATATGAGGGTATTCTTTTAATAAGGAATTATGTGCCTGATTTAATTATTATGGATTTAAATATGCCAATTATGGATGGGTTTAGTACAATTAAAAAAATAAAAGAGGACCCAATTTTAAATAAAATTCCTATCATAGTTTTAACAGCCTTTGGTGATATAGAATATATAGTAGAATTGTCCAAATTAAAAGTAACAGATTATGTGATAAAGCCCTATACACAAGAAGACTTACTTAAGCGGATAAAAAAATCTCTTGGGGAGCTACCGCCAGAAAACCATAAACAACAAAAAGATGAAAAAATTATTGAGCCACAGAAAGTTTTGCGTAAATCTATTGTTGGAAAAGGAGTTATATTTAAAAAGATCCCTATTAATGAGGCAAAACCTAATATGATTCTTGCTGCAGATTTAAAACTTAATCCACAGATGATTTTACTACCACGTGGAACAATTTTAACATATGAACTTATTGAAAAATTAAAAAAATTAAACATCCCATCTATTGAAATAGCAGTAGATGAAATTAAAGAAATTAAAGGAGGAGGAGAAGAATAATGGTAGAACAGTTTAGTATAAGGGAAATAGTTCATGCTTTAAGAAATCCTTTAACTGCAATCTTATCAAATCTTGAATTACTTACACAAGGATACATTTCTGAACTTGATGAGGAAACAAAAAATATTTTAAGCGAGATTTTATTTAATGCTAAATATATGGAAACACTGATGCGAAATGCCTCTGATACTGTTAAAATAAAAGAAAGTTCTGAATTAGCTTGTAGAGAGATAAATATTAAAGAAACTTTAATAGGAATTATTAACGAAATGAAAACTATCACAGATGATATAGATTCACGGATTTTTTTAGAAATTGAAAATCATCCTTATCTTATTAGTGAACCTGATATGATTAAAAGGTTTTTTACTGTTATTCTATATGAATTATTCAAATTTACAACACAACAAAGGAAATTAAAAGTAAAAATTTTAAAAGACCATTCTACACTATTAATAACTATAAATTTTACTGAAAGATTTGATAAAGAAATACTGGATGAAGAAAAAATTTTTAATGAATTATTTATAACACCCACTCAGCGTCAGAACAAGCTTAATTTTTTATATTTTACCAAGGTATTAAACCTCTTTAATGGCAAAGCAACAATTGTAAAAGAAAATAATATTATATTTTTACAAATCACATTCACACAAAAAAAACTTTCCTGCAATAAAGATTGAACTTGTCAAAAATTTTTTTGTAGGGTAATTAATTTAATGAAGCTCGCTTTATTTTTCTGGTCCAGCAAACCTATTCCATACTTAAAAAACTTATTTTTCATAGGTAACCAAATCAAAATCAACATATCCACCTTTACCTGGTTCAGCCCCACCCTCTGCTGCAGGATAATAAATTGTTACTTTAAAAAAGTCTTTTATATTGTTTAAATCTTTCAATTCAATTTCATATTTCTGCCAATTTTCACTTAAATTAGTTATATTGTCATTTATAGCCCCATTTGGACCTTCAAACTTTACATGGTAACCCTCCGACAATTTTCCTCTTGCGTAAAAAGTTATTTTTGTATATTTACCTTCTGTTAAATCCAATGGCTCTGTTATATCATAATATTCTGACCTTGTTGCAACAATAAAGCTAATACCAGCAAAAGACCATTCATATCTATCGGTTGGGTTATCAGGTGGCTGTGCTTCCCACCATATCTTTCCACCGCTCCAATATAGCCGAAAATATTTCTCACCACTATATGCGGTCCCATCTTTTCTATTTTCAAGATACATTATCTCTTTCCCAGGCGCCGAAGGATAATAGAGAATATCTCCACCAAGTGTGTTTAGTGCATCTTCATAAATAACCCATCTCCCCAAATTCCATGTATGCGAATACTTCGTGGGGTCCTCTAATGGTGTTAATGGCTCCTGAGAACAAGTATTTAATATCAATATAGTAAAAATAATGAAAACAATCTTTTTCATTACCATTATATACCTCCTATTCTTCCTCTAATAAATTATCTATTTCCTCTTCCAATTCTTTTTTCTCTTCCACTGTTTTAGGCTTCACTTTTCTCTTCTTTCTTTTTTTCCTATATACCTTTCTTCTATATCTTTCCCTATAAGGGGATTTTGAAGGATATACAGAAAATCTTGTTCCAAATTTTGCTTTATAAGAAAGTCTAAATTCATCAAATGGCCCAAGCTTATTTAAAAAGTATTTATTATCAGTTTCCCTAAAGCCTATATATTGAAATTCTAATTCATTATTTTTATTAATATTATATTTAAAAGAGAATTTGTACATATTGTCAATCACGCCACCTAATATCTGATACCAGTATTCAGGTCCATATACATTATGTCCATATTCAAAAGTTGAAAGATAAGGATACTTAAAGAATGTTATTGATATGTCAAACATTCTTGTTAAAGGTGTAAGTTCATAAGTGCTTTCTGTATAAGCGATTGGTATTTGAGCAAGTTGTTCGCCTGCTTTTGCCAGACAAATAATTAGACCATTTCTTAAAACTTTAAATTCACCAACAATAGTAACAAAGTGGATAGGTCGTTTTAAAGCCCAACAACCTGTTAAAGGTGCAGATGGACCACGCACCGCAGTTATATCATAATCACCTGGCCAAAGCCATTCATTTAATGAATTTTTATACGGCTCTAAATCCGTTGTATCAGGATAATAGCTTAATTTATAATTAATTATTAATGCAAAAGGTGAAGTTTCATAATAGTTCAAATTCCATAATTCAATAATATTAGGATAATATTTAAAAATCCAAGAGCCGGGCGTAGGGTCATATATAAAAGTTATTGTTGATATATAAGCTTTTCTATTTTTACTATTTACCCAGAATGGGTCGTATCTATCGCGAGGTTGTGTTATAGGTTGTCCTGGTGTATCTTCTGTGCCTTCCAAAATTAAAACTTCAGGACCTTCAACAGGAAATCTTACTATGTTCTGCCAATATAAGGAATAATATGGTTTAAACTTCTTCTCCAATTCCAAATCTATTTTATGCATATTACCAGCCACTTTTCCAAGATAAGTATAAGTTAATGTAGTTTTATATAAATAAGGAACTAATGGAGTGCTACCTTTTATTTTAAATCCAAAAGCATCCCAATAGCTTGTTTTTCGCGTTTCAATATAATAATCAGATTCACCATACCCTTTACCAGGATCAGTTTTATGTGTAATTGTATATTCCTCATTAACTCTAAATGGCTGAAATAAGACCCCACCTTCTATAAATATTCTTCTTATCCCATAATATTTTGTAGTCAAAGCTAATGCCCATATTTTCTCATCTTCTAAGCCCCATTCTATTTTTTCATATTTAAAAAGTAATGTTGGAACCCAGAATCTATATTTATAAGTATATTTTGCATAATATGAGAAATCATTTCCCCATAAAGGTTCAGGGCCAGCTGCTACACTTAAAAGCCCAAAATTTTTGCCTTTTAAATTAATATTTAAGTCAGTCTCAAACGCAAATGGTGCTGCTTCTCCACCTACTCTTCTATAATTTTTTACATCCCATTGTTCTGGATAGAACCCAAATATATCACCATCATTATGCCAGCCAGGATGACCATATCCTTTATAAAATCGTGAATGTATAAAATTGTTTCTATATTCAATCTTTCCTTTCCACAATCTTATCCGTTCTTTTATCTTCTCTAAATCAATACCTCGCTCCAAATCTTCTTTAGTAAACTTCTCAAAATATTCATTATGAAGTCTGTGCTCAAGATTTACAGGTTGATAAAATGTATCAGCATAATCAAGAACCAATTCATACCCAAGATTTAATTTTAAACCTTTTATTGGCATAAACCACCAATCAAAAAACAAATATTCACCATTTGTAAATCTATATTCTCTTTTTTTAGAACTATCCTTAACAAATACCTTATCCAAATTAGAATTTGTAGCATACCATCCTGAAATAGGTGAATTTGCAATTAAATGAAATTCTGGCAAAAAATCTATTCTCATTTCACCGGGCTTTATTATAGGGTCCTGTTGAGCAAATAAATTAATATAAAACATTAAAAGTATTATACAATATAACAAAAACTGCCTCACAACATTCCTCCTATGCTTTTATTTAATTTTAGCTCTTAAAAATAATATGTTCCTGTGATTTTATGAGTTCCTTCAAGTTCAGAATGAATACTATAACTATAATCAACCCTTATCTGAGAAATATTAACACTGCCACCGCAAGATAGCCCTTGAAGATTATTATATCCACATCGTAGCGCAATTAAATTATTAAGCCATCCTTCTATTCCTGTAAATATATTAAATCTAAACTTTTTATCAAAAACGAATTCTGTATCTATTACAGGATTAATCTCATAGTTGAGATACTGAGATGACCTATTGAAACTATCAACACTTGGCCTCTTCTCCACAGGCTTGAAAATCTTTCTAATAATTCGTTTAATTCGTAATAATGTTCCTGTTCTTAATGTAATAGGAATATCTTCTTTAATATCACTACTACTAATTTTGCTTTCACTATATAATCTTCCTAAAATATTTTTAATTACAATTGCAAAATTAAATAATTTATGTTTTACATTAACTCCAATATCAAATCCAAACCCATTTGATTTTATATTTTCCAATCCTCTATTAAAATATTTTATACTTACACCACCACTTATCTGCATCATCCATATATTTTTAATCTTTGCACCACCACCAATAATAAATAAATTTTCATAAAAATTAAAATTATCACCTGTAGTATAATCCCCAGGTTCTCCATAGCTAACTGGCAAATAAGTTTTAATATCACTATCAAATAATGAACTTATCCCAATTGATACACCAACATCAGGTTTTAATAATAATTTAGGATAGATATAAGAAAGATTAAAATTATTAGCAGTTAAAAAAAGATGAGAATATCCTATTGAGACCTGATGCTTCTCAATATGATACAGCAACGCAGGATTATAATAAATTGTAGAAGAATCATCACATAATGCAGAGAAAGCATTTCCCATCCCTACTGCTCTGGTCTGAAATCCTAAGTCAAGTAATGTAACAGCTTGTAAATTTAATGCAAATAATATCAGAAAAATAAATATACTACTCTTTTTCATATATTAACACTCCATATAAAAATTTTTTCATTAATAAATATTTTGCCAGTATATAAAAATACTGCCTATTTTAATACTGCAATTTTAATAATTTGTGTCTCTTGTTGTGATGAATCTTTAATTTTATATTCAGCAGTTATCTTACATAAATAAAGCCCTGTCATTACCTCATTATTATTCTCATCTTTTCCATCCCATCTTAATTGATAAATATAGCCTGGATATTCTATTGGATTATCTAAAGTCCGTATTAACTTTCCAGAATAGTCATAAATTACTGCTTTTACAACAGAGGAATAATTTAAATAAACCCATATATCTGTATAATCATCTTGCCCTATAACAAATGGATTAGGAACATTAACAGATTCTTTTCTGAAAAGAATATTATTCAGTTGATTTTCTTCGTCATCTCCTTTTATCCATAAGCTTTGGAGAGTATAATACGCTTTTCTGGGTGTTTTTTGATAGGTATCAGGAAAAATAGAAACAACCCCCCACCATTCTTCATTCATATTACGATTAGTTCCAGATGCTGTTACTTGGTAATCATAATAATATGGATTAGCCCAACTACCATTAGTATTATGAGTTAAATTATCACCAAATTTATATTTCCACCAACCATCTGACCAGGAAAAGAATGTTACACCAACACAAACATTATCAGCTTTTTTTGCACTCAGATTTTCTTCTATCTGTTTCCATTGAGCCTCAATATATTCAGCCTGTTTATTCTGTTCTTCTATATTATTTATAGCATCCCAGGCATCACAACCTGTTTCAGCAATCCACAAAGGTTTGGAACTGAGAGATGCATATGTTTCAAAAAAATTTACATTAAATCCCTTCCCCTGATAAGTCTGAACACCCCAGATATCAAAATTAGTCATATTAGCGTCATCTGAATGAAATACAGTATTACCTACTGTATCTGCACCTGAACGCCCATATATATCTCTCCAAATCCCAAAATTCGTTGCATCTGCTACTCCTTCTCCGTAAGTTACAGGATGCCAATATGGTGATTCCCATTCGTGAATTTTACCTGCAATCTCATTTAAAAAAGTATACCATGTTTGTAGCCTGTTTGTTGCTATTGCATCCTGCACTAACTCACCATTCTTAAGATGGATATTAAAATTCACTTCATGTCCAATACACCACATCAACAACGCAGGATGGTCTTTCCATCTATCAACCATTCTTTTAACGCCATTCAAAACCTGTGTCTTTACTGTAGTATCACTATAATTAGTATTCCAAATAACAAAATATTCCATAATTACATATAAGCCATTTTTATACGCAGCATCCATTGCATCTTCTATTGTTAAATCATAATATGTTCTAATACAGTTAGCACCCATCTGTTTTATCATAGGAAAATCTGTATTATACATTGATGGGTCCTCATCCCATTTATAAGTATAAACTGTTTTTCCTACAGGCACAGGATAATAGCATACTCCTTTAATAGTAAAAGGTCTATCATTTACATATAATTGTCGCCCTTTAATCTCAATTTTAGTAGAGAATAAGAAATTTATATTTGTAATTAATATTAAAATAACCATACATAATCTTAAAATCATACCTTTCCTCCAGCTAAATTTAATCTGACATATCAAATTTTGCTAACTTCTATATTTAGACATTCGGTATTATACACTATTCCTTCAATCATATATGAGTAGCATTCCTATCCCGCATATCCAGCAGGATTAGAATCCCCTCAGCCTATCCTATATAATTAATTTAAAAATTCTCGGAAATTGTTTATCCTGACTTTTCCATCCATTTTGTAAAAGAACATACATTTTCAATCTTTGATTTTTAGTCTCTGCCACAAATATACTTCTTTTATAATATTTTGTCAACACTTTTTTAAAATCCCTTACATTCTTCTCCATAAGATGCATCTTATATTTCCTAAATTATCATCTTACAAAAATATTACATACCTTCATTTAGAAAATTTTTCTTCCACAACTTGATATATTTTATTATTATTAACTTTAAATTTAATACATTTACTCTTTATTGGGACATCAAGATATTTCATTGTTGCAACAGCAGTATATAATCCATCTTTTAAATTCTGATTTAATTTGGAAGTATAATAGAATTTTTCTTTTCCAGGAAAAACCACACCACCATATCTTATTTTTAAATTACTTACTATGTTTCCTTCTCTATCTTTTATAACAACATCACCCTTAGGTCTAAGATGAACATTGCCAAGATTTTTAAGCTTAATTTTTAATATATAAAATCTTGATTCAGACTTATTATACATAAGTGGATAATTAGTAACAAATGAAACAGACTCAATCTCGCCTTTTATAATTGAGGTTTCAATACATCTTACATACAGAGCTATACTTATCTGCTGAACAATAGAGCCTTTACCTTTAAGTCTGAACCCAACCATTGCTGACATTTCTCCATAAAGATTTTCAGGTATTGTAACAGAATATTTTACAAATTTCTTACTATGTGGCGGTATAATAAAATCTATTGGCTCAACTTTTAACCAATCAGAAACCTTTAAATCATCGTTCCCTTTAGTATATTTCCATTTTCTTAAATTAATAGTAATACCTGCTTCTTTATCACCATTATTAAATACAGTAAAATATCCTTCTCGCAATGCACCTTTTTCTCCATAAACTTCAATATGACTTGGTGCTACCATAATTTGTGCATTAATAGTATCAATAAATAATACTAATATTAAAATTATTATATTAATTGTTTTCATTTTTAACATCTATCTTGTGCATCCCTTGCTTTATCTCATTTTTTACTTTTTCAATTTTTTCATCTATTAATCTCTGCAACTTTTCATTTTGAGTTCTTATCTTTTTCCATAACTCTATTGCACCTTTGGGGTCTAATCTATAATATCTATCCAAACCTTCATAAAAAAGGACTTCTACATTATCACGCTCAAATTTAGGCAATTCTTTTATTAAGTCGCTTATAAAATCTTCTCCTTCCTTTTTTATCAAGACTATATCTACTCGCCTATTCATCTGTCTCCCCTCTTCTGTATCATTACTCGCCACAGGATTACTCTCCCCAAGTCCTATTGGTATCATCCGCTCTTTTTCTATTCCTGCACATTTTAAATAATTATATACAGAATATGCTCTCTTTTGTGAAAGTATTAAATTATATTCTTCACTACCTATATTATCTGTATTACCTTCTATCCTTACCATATACTCAGGATGTTTTCTAATCTCTTTTACAACTCTATCTAATATCTTATATGACTCAATTTTTAATTCAGCTTTATTATATTCAAATAATATATCATTTGGTATTGCTACTTCTAATCCTCGCTTACTTTTCTGGAATAACTTGTCTGTTGTATCTGGCGCTGGAATTCTTCGCTTGTTCTCTATAAGCATTGAAAAACCTATCCTGTGAACTATACCTAAACTTGTGTGAAAATTTATACAATAATTTAACATCATATTTTTATATTTTACTCCAGTGCCTATCTTTATGCCGTCTTCATTCCCAAATAATTGATATCCTATTCTTATATATGCGATCTCGCGCCAACTATATTCTATCCCAGCACCAGTAATGAATTCGGTCTCAATTCCTTTCTTTACCATCCCTGTAAATAATATTCTGTCTCCCGGATTTATAAGAAACTTCCTCTTGTTTAATACATAATGTCCACCTATCTGAAAATCTAACGGTAAATTAAATCTTTCATTATCAAATTTCACTGGGAATCCAATATTTTGAATAGAAATTCCAATTCCCCATTTATGCCTATTATATATTGCACCTATATCTGCTGCAACAGAACTACCAGTGCTATCATCTAATTTCTCTATTATCCCTTTCAGATTTATTCCTGCCCCTATTTCATTATTTATCTTACGGCTATAATTCATTATAACGCAGTAATCACCTATACTCATCTTGTCTAATAGAACATAATTATCTTCATCTATTCGTGTCTTGGATATTTCATTATAAAATAAGCTTATGATACCTATTCCAACTGTCCCTATCCTTTTTAGCAAAAATGTGCTAAATATCGCACCATAATTTAATGACTCAAAATATTTTATATAGGATAAAGAAATATTCACAGCTTTTAATAGAGGTGGCTTATGTTTAGCATATAATGAATATGTGTCTGGAGTATATGCAAAAGGTTTTGGTTTTAAATAAAAGAATGAAGTTAAAGAAGGGTTATAATATAATAAATTAGCATTACCGGAAACTGAAACACAAGAGTTTCCCAAAGCACACACTTCTGGTGCTGGGCTGATTTTAAGAAATTGTAATATAGAATCTGACTCTTTTGCAAAAATATTTGAGCATAATAATAAAACTATTAAAATTATCTTTATACCTTTCACCTTATTACTACTAAATTTAAAATTTTCTGAGCACCTTTAGTATCTTCTATATATATAATATACACACCACTTTTTAACATCTTACCATCATTATTTTTAACATTCCATTGCCAACGCCCAGCTATTGAATTAGCTGTTGTATGAAAAACTTCTCCACCACCTATGGAATATACTTTTATTTCAAATTGTGCTGGCAAATTATAAAACATAACATAATCAATATTATCTTTATTTGGTCT
>Ga0164318_10005506_pt1 | contig 12243 bp, 6 predicted proteins | sample GuaBasSedimGuay9_FD_113734 | JGI IMG/M metagenome (GOLD analysis project Ga0164318, IMG submission 113734) | Subseafloor sediment microbial communities from Guaymas Basin, Gulf of California, Mexico - Guay9, Core 4571-4, 0-3 cm | ecosystem: Environmental > Aquatic > Marine > Hydrothermal vents >... | reverse complement strand
TTTTTTAAAAAACAAAGGTGGCTTCCAATATTCAGGTAATTTTGTTTTAAATGAATAAGATGTAGAAAATTTCCACAGCATATCAATTTTATCTGGAAATTCCTGAATATCTGGTTCAATCAAATCGCTAAATTTTTCCACATCTTCTTTTGATACATCTATATCCTCATCCAATTTTCTGTAAAATTTTTCATACTTTTCGTACCGAGTCTTATTATAAGTCCAAGAAAAGCTCCAACCAATAGAAGAATCTGGTGACCATCGGTAACTAAAATTTAATGGCACAGAAATAGAATATTGCAATGACTTTTGAAGGAAATTATTTGTTCGTCTATATGTTATACCATAAGAAAGAACAGAACTTTTTTTATACTCACCTTTCTGGCGCCAAATCCAAAAGTTTAATAAGTCCATTAAATTAAGTGAGCTATTAGCATTAATACTCCATGTTGTTGAATATGAATAGGAATTAGCACTTCGGGAAGTATTTTGCGTTAAAGAATAATTTAAAGACCATATGCTCCATTTAGCGAATTCTAATCCCAGTCTTGTAGAAAAGGTATTACGCATTGATATAGAAGATGTATAAGGTTTATCCTCATATTTTCTTACAAATTTAAATGTATTATAATGTTCGTTTATAGCTGGAATATAGAAATAATACCCTGGAACTGAAAAAAAATCTTTAAATAATTCTTTAAATGTTTTCGTCATTGTATTTGTTTTTGCAGATATATCATTTTGTGTAAGTCCCATACTTCTTGAATAAGATGGAGTTAAAGTTTTAAATATTAATTTATTAATATCAAAGGAACCAACACTTAATGAAAATGATTGGGATGTAGTAGCATTTTTTCTTAAGTTAGGGTCATCATCAAGTTCATCAAATTTATATTTTTCTCTTTTATTATTTTTATAATAAAATCCAGATTCATTATAGCTAAAATTATAATTTAAAGAAGGTTTAACAAACCATATTTTTCCTACAGATAGGCCTGTAGATAAAGAACGTGAACGAGTAGAAAGGTTCCATGGTGCTTCTTCAATTTCCTTCTGATTTGTTGCTGATTTTGTAAGGGTATATCTATAATTAATCTTTGGAGTAATAGAAACAGGCTCTCTTTTAATACTTCCACCAAGATTTTGTGATATAGATTTACTTTGATTATAATTTGTTTTTGTTGTATAATAAAATATATTTGTAGCATTTTTCGTATAAGTAATGCTTCCAGACTCACTTAAAGACCAGCTATACCCTCCATTTATATTTATAAGTATATTCAGGTAAGAATCAAAAAATGGGACCTTGGAGCTACTTCCATTTACACCCCAATTATATGATGAAGAGAAAGTTGATAATTTATAATCTTCTGATTCTGGCAGCCAGGATAATGGTTTCCAATTTGTAGATGTAGAATAACTTCCACTAAAATTAAAATTAGGCCAATAGGTAGGATAAAAAGTATCTATCCCAGGCATTAAAGGCATTTTAATTCCCACGGTTCCAGAATAATTTCTTGAAATTGTAAGCCCCTGTTTGTTTACAGGAACAAAAATTTGATTGATATCACTTTTGGTTATAGCTTTTGAATAATTTGCTGTTACTGGCAACCATTTTATTGTAGTCCAACTTCCACTTAACGAATAGTCTTTAGATTCAACTCCTGTCCCCATTCCACCTATTTGAGAGAAGTGTTTTCCCTTATAAGAATGGCGTGCATTTAAGGTAAGATGATCTATAATGCTGAAGCTTCCACTTATACTATATGCCTTATCTTTTTTCTTATCAACATCATCAAGATACATATCATTGACCCAGACCCACCCTGTAGCTCCATCCTGAGTTTCACTTCCGTATATTCCAAGTGAGATTTGATTAACATTCTGTAAATTTGGTATACCAACAACACGATAATGTGGATGCTCATCAGTATATTTACCTTCTATATCTTCAACAGGGTCCAAAGATTTAAATTCTTTCCCGCGCATATCAATCTCAAGCTTCTTCCAACCTGTCCAATCAAGTTTTCTTCTGTATTCATAATAATTATTAGCTGTTCCAAATCTTAGAAATATATATTCACCCTTCCGATTTGACGGAAGATTACCAGGAACATAAACCCAAAATTTTATTTTCTTATAATATCTCATATCTATAGGAGAGCCGTAATTTCTTGTTGCATAGGCTATACAGTATTTATTATCTATATTTGATGCAACAGTTGTATTAAAATTATATCTTTGAAAATTTGAATATTCAATTACCAGCGCATGTTCATCCATCTGTTCAGCCTCTTCATCTGTAAGAGAACCATGTAAGTCATCAAATCCCTCTTCGTCAAAATTACGTAGCTGGTTCTGGTTGTAAAAGTCATCACTATGAGTAGAAATTGGATATACTTTAAAATAATCTTGATTAGTTGTACTTACAGATTCTTCATTTATTTTAACATCACGCCAACTTAAACCTGCAAAATACATTTCATTTATTACTAATTTTCCTCTATCACCACTTACTTTTGAAAGTCTTATTCTTATATGTTTTATAGATTTTAGCCACTCTTTTTTTTCATCAGACAACGCATCTTTGTTTAACCTTATTCTTATAAGTCTCCAACCACCTTCCTTTATAATAAGTTCATTTTCACCTGTTTCAAGTTTTCCATAATTCCCATCTGGAATTGTGATTAGTTTCTCACCTGAAATTCTGTCAAATTTACCATTTCTATCAAGGTCCTCTTTATCAACTCTATTATTTCCAACAAGTATTTCAGACTCACCAGTAGGCTTATACTGTGGGCCCCCTCCAATCCTTGTGGCAGTTCCACCAGGAGGATTAAATAAAAATCCTGGGTCATCTTTGGATTCCTCTTCATCAAGAACTCCATCATTATCTAAGTCTTCGCTAAATTCTCCTATATCAAATTCAACTTTAACTTCTCCACCATTTGCATCCTTAAGTTTCACCCATAGCACAAGGTCTGTATAATTTCTAAAATCCCTACCACCTTTAAATGCATCTTTCCTTATTATAGCTACCCATCCATTTGTTTTACCTTCAAAATCATAATCAAGAACAAGTGATATCTGATCCGCAGTAATTGATTCAAGCTGTTCTTTTGATAGATGACCATCATCAACATTATATGGACCTGGTTTTTTAGAATAATCAACATGACGCGCTTGGGTTTCAGATGTTGATGCATCCTCAGGAAATTCCCATTCAAGATACTCTTTCTCATCATAATCATAATAATCAACAAAATATAATTTTCCTCTTGTAGATTCTTCAGCTGCAGGATTTCTGGCAGGCGCAAGATACCAGTCATAATATCTTACACTTAATGAAAGCTTTTCTAATGTTCCTTCAAAGTCATCAAGCATAGCCTGTCCAAAAGAATTAACATTATAATATGAACCTGCATATTCTGCTGAAGCTTTAAAACTTAGCGGCACCTCTTTAAATCTACTATGAAATACTGAATTTACACTTTTAGTGATTATCTCTTTATCAAAATTTAGCTCTCCAAATACTGAGCCTACCCACCTGCTATCTGTTGCATTCCTTGGCGTAGGAACTTTGGCAGGCGTTTGCTTGCCATTATAAAATCCTACTGTGCCAAGTGAAAACCATTTATATGGCTCATAATCTACTCTCAAGCCTGCAAGAATTTGTTGCAATGCCCCACTAAATGGATAGTATTCATATACAACATCTATCTCAGTATCAGGTGAAATTACAACCTTATCTGATTTGAATTCTAAGTATCCTGTCTGATAATCAATAGTATAATCAACATTGCGAACAAGTTTTCTGCCATCAACAAATACCATCTCAGATTCAGGAATTATGTTCCAGTGTAATTGAAAAGTTCGTGTTTCATATCTATATTCTATGTGAATATAATAGTATGAATCAGAAGCTTGAGGATTATATCCGTAAATTGATTTCTCAGGATTATCAAGATAATAAGAGCCTGGAAATAAAAAAGGCTCAGAACGATTAAATATTATATATCCATTTACTTCATCAATATAATATGATGCATAAGTTCCACCTGAAGATGTATATCGCTTCTCATCTATTTCAGAAAAAGGCTGAGTATCAAGCTTTTTGAAATCTTTATCAAGGATAAATAATCTAAAATCTTTATCATCCTTTTGAATATTTTTGTTGCCAATATAATAAATCCCTTTATATTCATAAGGAGACAACTCTCCCTCACCAGATTTATACAAAAATATATATTCCTTTTTGTCATAATAGTTTGTTGCAATAGTTCTGTATATAGAGTTAGTTGATACATTTGTTGCAATATATGGACCTGACCCATCTTCCTGTTGATATGTTATAAATATATCGTAATTATCATTTATATTCTTTATAAATGTTAAAAGTCCTGTATTATAATCAATTGTATAGTCTTTACCACTATATTGCAAATCACAGTAATTTGTTTTAATAATATTTGATGCAGAGGAATAAACAATTGGAACAGTTGAAAAATTATTATCACCATTATTATCATCAAGATACACAACAAGTGACCCTATTTTTATAGGTTTTCCTTGATTTAATAAATAATATTTACGTTTTCTATAATCATAATCACGTATATTTTTCACAACAAGCTGGGAAGCACCTTTAAAATGTTTAACTTCTGTAATTCCTCTTGTCATACTTGCAATAGCCTGAAATTTCCAGTTACCTCTCTGTGCCAGCGCTTGAATTCCAAATGCACTTTTTGTCCCGCCACCACTTCCAACTGCATAAGCACTACCAGGGATTGAGACCCCTATATTCCCTGCAACTATCCTCTGAATAAATTCTTCTTCTTAATTGCTTTATATTCTACTTTATATGTATCAACCTCCTGGCGCCCACTACTATCTATCTGGATTGTAACTTTTTTCCCAACTTTTCCTTGAATATGAATCTCTAAACTTTGCTTAGGTTTGAATCCAATTTGAACAGCAGATGAACGGGCACGTGCTTCAGCTGATTTTGGACTCTTTAAATAATGAGAATCTCCTACTGTAAATCCTATTACCTGTCTGCCATAAATTCTTAAATGTGTCTCCCATTTTGGTAACTTCCAATCAAGTTTATGCTCAACTCCATCTTTCGGGGCAGGTAAAGGTTCCCATTCCTCATCTTTTATAAGTGCTGCCTTATATTTTGCTGGTGAAATATAAAGTGGTGGCGCTTTTATCTCTTCCTTTTCAATCTCTTCTATTGATTTAGTAACTGGCTTCATCTCTTTGAATAAATCTGATTTAAGTAAATCATTTGGTGACAAAATCTGAAATCTCTTAAACATAAAAATTTTAGGCTTTCTTATTTTAGCTTCCCTTATCTTTTTGTTAGAATAGAAGAGCTTTTTTATATTAAATCTAAAATTTGCCTTGTTAAAGTAAGCAAAAATTATATAAGTAAAATTTAAAATAAAGTAGGTGATAGTGAAATAAATTATAAGTTTTTTTATATAGACTTTCAACAATATGCTCCATTTCACACAATCTAAATAATATATCGTGAAAAAACCTATTTTTCAAGAGAAATATTTTTTTTAAAGATACAATAAATAATCCTGAGTTCAATCTTCCCCCTTTTATGACGATGCAAAAATATAATATATATAAGTTATATATAATATTAATAAAATTGCTCCTTCAAATCTCTTTATTTTATTTCCACTTACTATAGGGAGTAAAAATATACTAAAAAATAGCATTACAATCATATCCAATCTTATCTTATGAAAATTAAAATTTAAATTAATAACAGAAGAAGCACTTCCTATACAAAAAAGGATATTAAACATATTACTACCTACTATATTTCCAACACTTATCTTTGCCTGATTTTTTATAACAGCTATAATAGAAGTTATAAATTCTGGCAAAGAAGTTCCAAGTGCTACAATTGAGAGAGAAATTACAGTATCACTTACATTCAAAAGTTTTGCAATTCTTTCAGCAGAATATACAGTAATCTTACCACCAACTGTTAACCCAATTATACCACCAATAATAAAAAGAGACATTTTCAAAACAGAAACATTACCAGAATACGGCAAAATCTCTTCAACAGGTGCTTTCCGCCGTTTATAACACAAATATATGTAAGTTAAAAAACCTAACAGTAGAATAAAACCTTCTATATGAGAAATTATACTATTTATCATCATAATGAAAAGAATTATTCCTATTGATATGAGTAATATTACATCGGTTTTGATTTCTTTTGTTTTTATTTTCAATGGGGAAATAAAAGAAATAAGGCCAAGAACAAAACCGATATTCAATATATTACTTCCAATTATATTACCAACAGAGATATTACTTTTTTCACTTAAGGCTCCAATAAATGAAACTGCACATTCAGGTGCAGATGTTCCAGCTGCAATAATAGTTAGCCCGATAATAGTGTGAGAAATATGATATTTCCGCGCTAAACCTACTCCCCCATCAATTAAAAGATTGGCACCTTCAATTAAAAAAACGAATCCTATTAAAAGAACTAATATATCTATCACCATCAGTATTTAAAGCTACTACCTCCTATAAATTCTCTTAAAATAGAAGTTTTTGGAACATCCCTGGCAGGTGCATCTACAAAAAAATCAAGAATTTCAAGTAACCTTTTAGATTCAACATATTCTGGATATTTGTGTGATACAGAAAGTAAATATTTATATACAAAAGGCTTAAGCACAGCTGTTTCATAGATTAAAGCTGAATTAAACATTACATCAGCATCTTCCTGAAAAAGAAATATATATTTTTCTTCACCCCGATGGACAGATGGCCACATCTTTAATGTATCCAAAGCAGTATGCTCTCTAAAAAGGAAATCTCTTACAATCCTTCTTAAAAGTCGCGTATCAGTAGTTGTAATTCTATGATAATCACTCAATCGCAGTTGTGTTAATGCTGAAACATATATCTTAAATTTATTTCTTTTAGGAATCTTACTTGTAAGTTTTTCATTAAGTCCATGTATTCCTTCTATTATTACTATCTGGTCTTTCTCCAATTTTAAAGGAACTTTCTCTTTTTTTCTTCTACCTTTATGAAAATCAAATTGAGGCACCATAATTGTTTTACCATCAAGCAAATCAATTAAATGTCTATTCAATAAATTAATGTCAAGTGCTTCAAGACATTCAAAATCATAATTACCATTCTCATCTCTGGGTGTTTTATCTCTATCCACAAAATAATTATCAAGAGAAATAGAAACAGGCTTTATCCCATTAACTCTTAAATGAATACCCAATCTTTTTGAAAAAGTTGTTTTACCAGATGCAGATGGACCAGCAATTAAAATAATTTTTATCTCACTTCTCTTTCTCGTTATTATATCTGCTATCTGTGAAATTCTCTTTTCATGTAATGCTTCTGAAATTGTTATAAGCTCTGAAAGTTTATTATCCAAAATTATCTGATTTAAATGAGCAACATTTGAAACTCCCTGCTCTTTATACCAATCCCGTGTTTCAAGAAAAACTTTACTCAATTTTTTGGGTGTCTTTTCATACTTTATCAACAATTTACCATCATAAATTTTAGGAAACATTAAAAGGAAACCAGGAGGATATGGCACCAACTTAAATTTTGTTATGAATCCTGTTGATGGAGCAAGTGGACCATTGCATAATTCTCCGAAATTTTCAATAAAATAAAATCGCACAAATTCTAAACCAGATGTCCGTATAAGATTTGCTTTATCATATTCTTTTTTTTCTTCATAAAATTTTATCCCTTCCTCTGCTGGTATAACCTCCTTTTTTATAGAAATATCCTTTCTTATAATATTTAACATCTCTTTCTCAATCTTTTTTAATAGCTTTTTATCTATTTTGATATTACTCTCAAGGTCAAAATAATAATTGTATCTTATTGAAGGACCAATATTAAGAATATCCTTTCCAAAAATTTTCTTTACAGCATACGCCAAAATATGTGTTGCAGTATCACGATAAATAGAAAGCCCTTTATCTGTAACTACTGAAACAAATTCTATTTCTGAATTATTATTAACCTGTTCTGAAAGGTCCACAAGATAATTATTAACAATTGCTGCGATAATATTTTTTTTGCCAGCAATCTTGAATTTTTCTATAATCTGTGTAAGTGTCGTTCCCCTTTCAGTGTAGTATATTATATCTTTCCCTTCTTTTTTTATAATAATTTGAATTTTCTTTCTCATCATATAATCTCAGTATCTAAAATTTTACCTTATGGTTTGTATTTCTTCAGTTTATTCACCACAGTTATAACCCCATAGTCACCTATTGGAATTATAACAGAAACTATTTTTACAGGAACTCTATATTCATCATTTGTTATCCATATACCTGCCTGTTCTTTTCCTTTCTCAACATAATGTATGGTAGAAATTGGCTTCTTTTTGCTTAATGGCTTTATATGCATCTTTTTATTTAAATCTTTTACTTTTGCTTTTATATAAATAACTTCTCTCTTCTTTGATACAGCAAGTTTTATAACTTCCCCTTTCTGAGGTAAAATACTTCTGAGAAAATATAGAACAGAAATTAATCCCACTAATTTGCCTTTAAATCTTAATTTCTTTTCTCCCTTTTTATCTTTATAAAGTGCTATGCCTTTATCCTGCTCTATGTCTATTATAACTTTATTCCTCCATTTACCCTCTCGTATTTTAGTGCAAATTTTAACAGGCAAATATGTATTGGTATTAATATAGGTATCAATTATATCATGAAGATAATAAATCTTTGATATCACAGGTAAAGTCTCTATTTCTGTATGTATATGATACACAGGAATTGAATCTATATTTGTAATTTTTACAATTTTTGTTTTTTGTAATGCAACAGGGATGCCAAGTGCAGAAATTTTATATTCAATATACTCCCCTACTTTAAATGGCGCAGGTATTTTTTTATAACCATATAAAGTATAATTACTACAGCAAAACAAAAATAAAATTATGTAAAAAAATATTCTCATTGTTCCCTTACCACTGTAGTCTCTATCCCACCCCTTATATTATATTTAAGTGTAATTTTCATCCATTTAGGCTTAAGAAGTTCATATAAATCTTCAAATATTCTATTAATTGCATGTTCCTGATAGATGCCAACATTTCTATAAGTATAAAGGTAATATTTAAAAGATTTTAATTCAAGTATTTCATCTGTTGGTATATATTCAACTATAATTTTACCATAATCTGGTAAACCAGACCAAGGACATACAGCAGAAAACTCATCTGTTTCTATTTTTATTGTAATATCCTTTCCTTTATATTCATATTGAAAAGTTCTTAAAATACACTTTTTTATTTCAGTATAATCCTTAATGTCCCATCTCATCTTGTTTAATTTATCGTTATTCATAAATTCCTATCTGTTGCAAAACATTTACACATCGTTGACATAATTCTGGATGTTTTCTGTTCTTACCTACTGTTATAGAATAATTCCAACATCTTGCACATTTTTTTCCATCTGCTTTTGTTACCACAATTTTCCAGTTTTCATCTTCGTAATAACTTTCTCCTGTATCCTGTAATGCCTTTATCTCTACCTGTGATACTATAAAACAAAAAGGAAGAATCTCTTTATTTTCTTCAAGAAAATTCTTTAAATTCTCTTTTTTAGGTGAAACAATAATTTTAGACTCAAGTGTATGACCTATCAATTCTTCTGCTTTTGCTTTTTCAAGAGCTTTGTTTACATCTTCTTTAAGGGTAAATAATCTATCCCATTTTTCTTCATATTTTTTTAGTTCTTTTACATCAATATTTAATTCTTCAAAATCTTCTGTATGAATACTTTTTATTTCTTTGTTATGTTCTTTTAAAAATACTTTCCACGCATCCTCTGCTGTAAATGATAGAATAGGTGCAAGCAATTTGGTCAAAACCTTAAAAATTTTCAAAAGAATATATCTTGAAGATTTTCCTTTAAATGAGTTTGCAGGTTCAACATAAAGTCTATCTTTTAGAACATCAAAATATAAACTACTTAATGTTACAGCACAAAAATTTACTATGTTGTGATATATTATATGAAACTCATAATCTTCATAAGCTTTTCTAATAGTAGCATTAAACTTTATAAGTTTTGCCAAAGCCCATAAATCAAATTCATCAAAATTTGATAAATTATTGTAATCAAAATTTTCATCAAAATTAAAATTTTTTATATTTCCAAGAATAAATCTCAATGTATTTCTTATTTTTCTATAGCTTTCAACAACTCTTTTTAGAATCTCATCACCAATTCTCACATCATCTCTGTAGTCAAGAGAAGAGACCCATAGTCTTAAAATATCAGCCCCATATTTATTTATAATTTCTGCAGGTGCAATCACATTTCCAGCACTTTTATGCATTGCTTTTCCTTCAGCATCAAGGGTAAATCCATGAGAAAGAACAGTTTTATAAGGTGCTCTATCTCTTAAAGCAACTGAAGGCAATAAAGAAGATTGGAACCAACCTCTATATTGATCTGAGCCTTCCAGATACATATCAGCAGGGGAATAGAGCTTATCTCTTTTTTCCAAAACAGAAATATGGCTTACTCCTGAGTCAAACCACACATCAAGAATATCCTCTTCTTTCTTAAAGTCAGCAGAACCACATTTTGGACATTTAAATCCATCTGGTAAAAGTTCCTTTTCAGAAAGAGTAAACCATATATCAACACCTTCTTTTTGCACAAATTTACTAAAATGTGTTACAGTCTCTTTTGTAAGTATAGTTTCACCACAATTTTTGCAATAGAAGGCAGGGATAGGCACGCCCCAACTTCGCTGACGCGAAAGACACCAATCAGGTCGTGCTTCAAGCATATTACTCAATCGTTCTTCACCCCACCGCGGCATCCATTTTACTTTTTTAATAGACTCAATTGACCTCTTTCGTAAATCGTTATGGTCAACATTCATAAACCATTGATAAGTAGCACGAAAAATTACAGGATTTTTGCACCGCCAGCAATGAGGATATGAATGAGTGATTCTTTCATTATAAAGTAAAACACCTCTTTGTTCAAGTAATTTTATAATATCTTTATTTGCATCAAATACATTTTTACCTATAAGTGTTTTTATACCAACTTCATCTGTAAAATTTCCACTTGCATCAATTGGAGAGATTGTTGGAAGATTAAAATTACTACCTATTATATAATCTTCCTGCCCATGACCTGGCGCAATATGTACACAACCTGTTCCAGTATCCATTGCAACAAATTTATCAAATACAATTCTTGAATCTCTTTCAAGAAATGGGTGAGAAGCTGTAAATCTTTCCAAATCAGAATGTTTTACTTCAATTTTCTTTTTAAGAATTGCTCCTGTCTGTTGAATAACCGGGTTCAAAAGAGCATCCGCAATGAGCCACCACTCATCCTCGCTATTATATTCTACAAGTGCAGCAACATAAGGTTGTTCTGGGTGAATACATATAGCTACATTAGCAGGAAGTGTCCAAGGTGTTGTTGTCCATATAAGCCAAAATGCTTTTTTACTCTCAAATATTGGGTGAGACTCCTTAACAGAAAATTTTACCGTAATAGACGGTGAAGTATGGTCAGTATATTCAACTTCAGCTTCAGCAAGAGCTGTTTTACAGCTCGGACACCAATAAACAGGCTTCAATCCCCTGTAAATATACCCCTTTTCCACAAGTTCACCAAAAGTATCAACAATTGCCTGTTCATAATCTTCAGACATTGTTAAATAAGGATTTTTCCAATCTCCCAAAATTCCCAATCGCTTAAATTCCTCTCGCTGGATATTTATATATTTTGCTGCATATTCCCTACACTTTTTCCTTAATTCCTCTTTGGATATTTTTTTCCCACCAAGATTTTTTATAACTTGAAGTTCAATTGGCAATCCATGACAATCCCATCCTGGCACAAAAGGAGCAAAATATCCATCCATATTCCTGGACTTTACAATTATATCTTTTAAAATCTTATTTAAAGAATGCCCAAGATGAATATGACCATTTGCGTAAGGGGGTCCATCATGTAAAATAAATCTTGGACATTCCTTATTCTTTTTCTCTATCTTCTCATAGATATTATCTTTATCCCATTCCTTTAAAAATTGGGGTTCTCGTTGTGTAAGATTTGCTTTCATTGAAAATTCTGTTGATGGTAAATTTAATGTTTTACTATAATCCATATCCAGCTCCTGTTAAAATCTTATTCTAAGAAATGATAATTTATAATTATTTCC
>Ga0164318_10005505_pt1 | contig 12243 bp, 8 predicted proteins | sample GuaBasSedimGuay9_FD_113734 | JGI IMG/M metagenome (GOLD analysis project Ga0164318, IMG submission 113734) | Subseafloor sediment microbial communities from Guaymas Basin, Gulf of California, Mexico - Guay9, Core 4571-4, 0-3 cm | ecosystem: Environmental > Aquatic > Marine > Hydrothermal vents >... | reverse complement strand
TGCTGGAACCGATTGTTTCGTATTGAATGAGGGCGGGCGTTTCCTGCAACTGTATGGTTCCGGCTTGGTTGATAACAAAGACAACAGGAGCGGCGCTGTGCTGGTATTGCACGATATCACCCGAACCCGCCAGTTAGAAGAGGTGAGACGCGACTTTGTTGCTAACGTCTCTCACGAGCTTAAGACACCTATTACCTCAATCAAGGGCTTTGTTGAAACACTACAGGAAGGCGCTCTTGATAAGCCCGAAGAATCGAAGCGCTTTCTTGAAATAATCGCTAAACACGCCGATAGATTAAATGCCATTGTTGATGATTTGTTAAGCCTTTCCAGATTGGAAGAAGACAGCGAGCAAAGAAGGATTTCGTTTGAAAAAACAAGCATAAGGCCGACTCTCGTTTCAGCTATTGAACTTTCTAAAGTTAAAGCAGAAGAAAAACATATAACAGTCGAACTGCTTTGTGATAAAGAGATAACGGCAAAAATAAATTCTGCTCTTATAGAACAGGTGGTACTTAATCTTATTGATAATGCAATTAAATACAGCCAAGACAATAGTAAGATACAGGTTAGTACTCAGAAAACAGAAAATGAGGTTTTTATTAAAGTATCAGACCAGGGCTGTGGAATAGAAAAAGAGCATCTCGACCGCATTTTTGAGCGTTTTTACGTCGTTGACAAAGGCCGAAGCCGCAAGCTGGGGGGGACCGGCTTAGGCCTTGCAATTGTCAAGCACATCGCCCAGGTTCATAACGGATACGTAACAGTAGAAAGTACACTTGGAAAGGGCAGCACCTTCATTGTTCATTTGCCCGTCAATTAAAATTCAACGCGCACTTTCAAATCCCTCCTGAATATCTCTGTAAGCTAACCACATATTGGCCAAGGCGTATAAATTTTATTCTAATTCTAATAGAACTCTCATCTATTCCTAACGGCCCTTATGTACAAGCACACCTAATGAAAGTCCGCTTTTTGCAAAGAGAAGGAACGAACATCAGGCATAAGGCCGAAGACTATAAATGTTAAACTTTTTTGATGAAAGGAGACAATGTAATGGAAGCTACGAACAAAGAAAATTTGAGAAGAGTTGTAATGAGAACAGGCATTAATGGATTTACGATTGTGGAGCTGCTCGTGGTAATTTCGATAATCTCTTTGCTTATGAGTATCCTCCTGCCAAGTCTTAATAGGGCAAGGCAAAGCGCCTACGCAGTGAAGTGCGCCTCAAATGAGAGAAATGCCGGTATAGCAATGAGTGTTTATGTCGCTGATGAAGAGTATTACCCGGCCTCTTACCTTTATTGCTCAACAAGGGGAAAACCTTCATGGAGTATGTACAAACAGAATGCGAACCAATATCAAGGCAACGGTTATATCCATTGGTCATACTATCTTTTCTCCTGTGGACAGTGTGACGAGAGCGCTTTTGAATGCCCGGCCATACGGCATTATGGCGCCCCGAGGACCAATCCCGGCGGCGACGAGGATGACTGGGAAGAAGGCCAAGTCGATATGGACGGCAGGAGCGGCCGTAATCCGTCACTGGAAGACTTTCAGGCCCCTCGTATGGCTTATACCGGCAATGGAGCTATTATTGTCCGTAATAAATTCAAGGAAAGCTACAGTGGAAATTACTCCAGGTTTAACCGTTTTGTTAAAGCTGTCAGGGTACGGAGGCCCTCCGAAGTTATCCTCACGACAGAATTTAACAAAAACTGGAAGGTCATCGCTGTGGGTGGCTCTACTCAGGAAAGCAATTTTCTTGTTAAAAGTCACAGGCCCATTACGCCTTTTCACGCTCTTGATACGGGTTCAGATGTTTATAGCGGCGACAAATGGCTGGGTTTCAGATATGGAGCTCCCGGCCTTACATATGGCATAGTAGCTGAAGATTTTGTGGACAAGAATGAAATTGCTCGTGTTCCTCTCAACGCTGTTGGAAGACACCACCCGGGTAGCTATAGAGGCAACATAAATCTTGGCGATGCAGGTATGAACAAAAAAGATATGGGCGGCACCGCTAATTTTATGTATTGCGACGGACATGTGGAAAGAAAGCATGTCCTTGAAACCGTGGAAAATGCAGAATGGGGCCGTACCTTTTACGGGATTACAGGCAAAAATAATGTCATACGAGATTGAAAGTTATCTAAGCAAAAAGGACGTGAACGGGCTTCTCAATTAATCGTGGCTTATAACATCTTGTTCAACATCTACTGTAATACAGAAGTGGCTTCAGAACAGAGGGTTGATGAAGTAGAAGGCTATCGTGGATACCAAAGACGACGAGGGTGGAAGGTGGTGATGCCAATGACACAATGACACAGGATTAACCTCCAGTAGTGGAGAGTTAAAGGTTGGTAAAGGATTCTATATTTGTTTTAGTGCTTGAAAAAGCAACCAAAATACAAACCAAATATCATTAGGAGGTATGTAAGATGAATTTAAGAAATCTCATTATTTTGACAGTTGTTTTAGCTGTGCTGGTTCCGGCCTCGGCTGACAACGGTGAAGTAACATTTAGCGGTGCAACTCAGTTTGATTGGTTCTTCAGTTTTGAAGACAATTTCCCTGCGGCAACACACGATTACATCGATGTTGACAATGACGGCGTAAAAACCACGGATATTGACCAGCTTGCCACAACATACACCGGCAGCGAAACAGAGCAACAGCTTCTGGAACTGGGCCCCTGGATTATAAATTACAGGGGTATCGGTTCTGGTACCGGCCTGAAGGAACTCATTGCCTACTACGACAGCTCGCCTGACTGCAACGTTCTGCCTGACGTTGACGGTACCGTCAACAGATGGGAGTACAGCATAAGTTGCCTTTATCCGTTCGACCCAGTGGATCGAATCGATATCGCAGTTATGGATGTTCCCGCAAGCCAGTTTGTTAGTGTCGGTTCGGAAGAAGATGCTTTCCCGTGCAGAAGACCTTATGAAGAAGGTTACGGGATGAGCTGCGTTACACCCTGGGATGCAAACAGCACTAACAAGCTCGCAGATATGGGCGTGCTCAACATCAATGTCTCTGACCCGGACGCCGAGACCATCTTCGATTATCCGGTTGGCTGGCTGCCATTCTGCTTTGTTGCCAGCAGATCTACAGGCCTGCAGGATGTAACTACCCATCAACTCGCATCTCTTTACCTGACCGGTCGTATGCCCTGTGGTATCAACTACAACGTTGGTACGCGTCACAGCGGTTCTGGTACACGTAACGCCTGTATGAGTTCGATCGGCGTTGACCCTTCCTGGGGTCGTGGTGATAACCTTGGTGAAACAGGCAAAGGCACAGAGAAGGAAATTCTTGGTCCTAACCACCAGATTAACAACATCACCAGTTCGAGTACATTGAGAGATTGTCATAGAAATAACCGCTTTATGGTTTCTTACCAGAGTCTTTACGGCAGCAAGGGGGTCCCGAAGATTAACTCCGGTTGGTATGAGTGTCTCAATGTCAGCTTCGATTGCGGCAAAACGTATGTTCGTCCCGAAGATACGGTTTCTCTTAACGAGATTCCTGATTTTGCCGAAGCATACAATGATGGTGAGCATCCGTGGTTCCAATCCAACATTTTCTGGCCGAATGCATCGAACGGCTGGAGAATTGGTGGTTCCGAGACCTTTGCCTCTGTTGGTGACCCTTACGCTACCGACCTGCCTGCCCATCTTGATGAATACGAAACGGCAACGCACGGCTTCGGTATGAGAAACCAGGACGCAGCGGCGTATATGGTCAACCTTATCGAGAGTATTAAAGATGTTCAGGAACTTGGTCCTTCACCTGCAACTGCCGGCTCACCTGGACAAGCTCTTGCATCCAAGGCCATTCTTGTAGCTGGTATTTACGGCATCCCGAATCCTGCGTGTCCCACACAGTACGTAGTTGACCCTTGTCTCTATAACCCGGCCCTGACTGGTCTGCCCATCGGCAACGCTGGCCTTGAGCCTTACGGCTCCAATGGCTATGGTCTGCTACCGGATAGAGACACCGATGGTGACGGTGATTCTGATGGCGCTGATGCTCCTTACAGAAACCTTGCTGACACATTTGATGTAACAGCCATTACCTGGGACGCCAACTATGCTCTCCAGGGCGACATTGATAAAAACCTTATCTGGGATGCATGTGATATCAGTTTGGCAGTGCAAATCATTGAAAACGGCGCTTCAGCTCCTGTAGATACTGATATCAGCTACGATATCAAGTGTGACTTTGATGGTGACGGCTGGTTCACGAAGGAAGACGTTCGTTTTATGGCTGACGGTGTGATTCTTTCTCCGGTCACCAAAGGCGACAAGTGCCTTACTGCTTGTGCCTGCACCTGCTGTACTGATGTTGTATGCCGTCTGAATAACTTCATCGTGGTCGATGAGGTTTCCAGCAGCGGTAACTTCTTTGGCACAACTCTGGCACACGGCACCTATGACGTTGGTGACAGCCGTGCTGACATTGCCAAGCTTGTAGGTGGCAATATCTATGCACAAGCCGGTGCTGCTCCGGTTGCTGACCTTGTGGTCAATCAGACCGATATTTCATACATCCAGAAGGTTCTGACTGGCCGTCTCCTTGGCGACATCGCCAAATATGACGTTCCGGCAAGAGGCCTCTGCTGGATGGATGCACTGGACAGAGTCTATGCCGACTATAGTTGTGATATGAACAACGACCTGCTCATCAACAATGAGGACCTCCGTATTGTTGTTGAGGACATCCTTGAAACCGAGCTTGGTGACTTTGACCTTGATGGCGCCAAGGATGCTGATGACCGTCAGACAATCATCAACCATATAGGACAGCAAGGCACTTACGTCAACGGAGACCTTACCGGCGATGGTGTTGTTAATGGTGCAGACCTCGCCTCGTTTGATGGTGTTGAACTTCCTTCAATGGACACAAACGGCGACGGTTTTGTTGGCTTTGCAGATTTCGCAGAATTCGCAGCCCAGTGGTTGACTGGTGTTTATTACTAAAAACCTACCAGTTAGTCAATGAGGCCGCAGAGAGGCCGGATGTATGTGTATAAATCGAAGCCACCGAACAAACACAAAAAAGCCAAGAGGGTGTTTGCTTAGATTTTTGGGCCTCCATTATGTTGAGCCTTGAAAGGATGCTTTATATCTTTCTCAAGGCTCAGCCACTAATATCGCAGAGGATGCCATCTGATTTTTATAAGGCGTGAAAATGTATGAGTTAAGTTCTAACATTTTGTGCTTGATTGGGATTGTATACTTATTCTGGCGGTTTGTTACGTTTTTCCGTGTTCTACTACGATTAGTTTGCCAATCCAGGAGAATGACAGATAAATCGATTGTAGATGAAATCTTGAAATTATGTTACTGCAACTTCACTGCTTTTAGCGATTCTGAGTAAAGCATTTTTTCACCATAAACAAAATTCTAACACTGCCCTCATATCTGCCTAACATTTTTGAAATACCTTTTCAGTAAAGATGTTCTTCGGGGCTGGCCTGAAGAATGAAATTACGGATATTTTTTATGGAGGTACAAAAATGAAAAAAAGGAATGCGTTAGCAATGATGCTGCTTTTACTGGCTTTTGGAGTGTATGATGTCAAAGCCGATGAGCTGGCTGAGCTGAAACAACAGATGGCTCAGATGCAGCAACGGCTCGAACAACTTGAAGCAAAGCAAAAACAGCAAGACAAAACAATGGAAGAAAAAATATCGGAGGCAGTGAAAGAAAAGCAGGTAGGAGCATTGCCTGACAGCTTGAAATGGGCCGAAAATATAAAATGGAGCGGCGATTTTCGGTACAGGCATGAATCAATAGACAATGAGACGGCTTCAACACAAAGAGACAGAAACAGGATTCGTGCAAGATTGAAAATAGAAGCGAAAGTTAATGATGAGTGGGATGCTATTTTTCGGCTTGCCAGCGGCAGCAGTGACGCACCGACATCAACTAATCAGACACTTGGTGATTCAGCCAGTGATTCTTTCAGTAGTAAGGAAATCTGGCTGGACTGGGCTTATGCTGATTATCACCCAGATTGGAAACCAGGCCTGAATATTCTGCTGGGCAAGATGGCTAATCCTTTTTATAAAGTTGGCAAAAATCAGCTCATCTTTGACGGCGACTTGAGCCCGGAAGGCGGTGCGGCAACATACAAGTGGAATCTCAACGATTCAACTATCCTAAAAGTAACCAGCGGCGGCTTTTGGTTGCGTGAAAGAAGTACGGATGCTGATACGAGTATCTTCGGTGTTCAGGGATTGCTGAAGCATAAGCTTTCCGGCGATAGCCATATTCTTGGTGGTATCAGCTACTATGATTTCGGTAACATCAAAGGCAAAAGTTTAAGCGGCATAAGCTCCAAGGGCAATACCATATCCGGAGGTCTTTACACTAATGATTATGACATTATCGAGGGTTTTGGAGAGTACGGCTTCAAAATTGGCGATGTGCCGACCGCTGTTTTTGGTGCTTACGTAAATAATATAGGTGCAAGTAGTTCTGAAGATACCGCCTGGCTTATTGGAGCAAAGTACAATAAGGCCAAGAAACCTGGTTCGTGGGAAATATCTTACAATTACAGAGACGTTGAGAAAGATGCTGTTGTTGGCGGTATCTGTGATTCGGACTTCATCGGCGGTGGTACTGACGGCAAGGGTCATGTATTAGGATTCAAGTACCAGTTGGCAAAGAATGTACAGGCCGGCCTTCATTACTTCATAAATGAAAAGAATTCGAGCAGTATCAGAGACGATTACAGACTGCTCCAGGCAGACCTGATTTTCAAGTTCTAACGATGTTTAATAAAATTCTAACCTGATTCTAACAAAAATCTAACAATGAAAACCTAAACTAAATTGGACAAAATTAAGGAGACCGAAAAATGAAAAGAATTATTGTATGTGGCCTGATTATGCTTGGTTTGGTTTTAGCATCTGAGCTAATCGCTGGCCAAAAACAGACCTTGCAAATCGAGGGTTCAACCACTGTCGGCCCAATAGCAGATGCCTTTGCCGAGGTTTTCAAAAACAAATATCCGAATCTTGACATAACAGTTAAGAAAACCGGAAGCGGCGACGGTGCTGCTGCGTTGGTAGATAAGCGCTGTGACGTAGCTATCATGAGCCGGTTTATGAAGGAAAAAGAATTCAAAAGAGCCGTAGAAAATGGTGTATTTCCTGTAGCCCACGTAGTAGCGATGGATGGGGTCTGCGTTGTTGTTCATCCCTCCAATCCTGTTACGCAACTAAGCACCTCGCAAATTCGTGATATCTACAAGGGTAAAATTACGAACTGGAAAGAAGTTGGAGGAGCTAATTTACGTATCGTAGTGATTACCCGTGACACATCTTCAGGAACCTATGAGACCTTTCATAAACTTGTTATGAACAAAGAAGAAATGGGTTCGAGTGTCGAATACGTAAATTCCAATCCACAAGCACATGTCAGGGTCAAGACTACAGCCGGAGCTATTGGATATGTAGGAATCGGCTTTCTGGATTCTAATGTTAAAGCTCTGAAGGTTGATGGAGTTGCACCGTCGCGGCAGACTATTGCAACGGGGCAATATCCGGTTGCCAGGCCTTTGTTTATGTTCACGAACGGCTATCCAAAACTTGGAAGTATGACATATAAGTTTTGTACATTTTATCTGACGGAAACCGGCCAGGAAATCATCGAAGCTAAGGGATTTATACCAACGACTAACTACTGACATAACTTCGTGGCTAATATTATGCAAAACCTTGAATTAAAACCAGCGGTTGATAAGTATCAGCCGCTGGTTCTTACACCTTTAGAGGACATAAGGGGGTTTTTATTTCACCACCTGGGGCGTTTTCTGCTCTTTCTGATAACCTTCAGCTCAGTTCTTCTGATGTTGCTGATTTTCTTTTTTGTCATTCGTGAAGCAATCCCTTTCCTGATGAAGTTCAACTTAACTGAATTTCTAACAACAAAGTCGTGGTATCCTGAAGCCAGCACGCCTAAATTCGGTGCTCTATCTCTGATAGTTGGTTCTTTGTATGTAACCATAGCTGCACTTGTATTTGCCGTTCCTACTGGAATTCTGGCTGCAATTTTTTTAAGTGATATTGTTTCGTTAAAAATCGGGGATTTTATAAAGCCGGTCATCGAAATTTTAGCAGCTATCCCATCGGTGGCTTATGGATTCTTTGCCGTCCTTGTTTTAGCTCCCTGGATGCAAAACAAATTGGGCTTTACAACCGGTACCAATGCCTTAAACGCTTCGATTATTCTCTCGATAATGGCACTGCCTACAATAATAAGTGTAGCCGAAGATTCAATATCGACAATCGGCAGGGAACTGCGGGAAGCTTCTTATGCTTTGGGAGCAACAAGATTTGAGACCATTTTCAAGGTGGTTATACCAGCAGCCCACAGTGGAATCATCGCGGCTATTGTTCTGGGGATGATGAGGGCGATTGGTGAAACAATGGTGGTCTGGATGGCATCCGGTAATGCTAATCAGATTCCTTCTCCCTGGTGGGACTTGTCCCAATCTGTTCGTACTATGACGGCAACCATAGCTGGCGATATGGGCGAAACGCCAAAAGACTCGCTTCATTACGGAGCTCTTTTTGCCATAGGTGTTGTGCTTTTAGTAATGACATTTTTACTTAATATCATAAGTGAATACTTCCTTGCTTCAGCTAAGAGAAAATCGGGGAAATCTTAAACTATGCGTCATATTATTCGCCGAATAACTGATAAAGCTTTCACCATCCTGACAGGAACGAGCGTTGTGCTACTTACGTCTGTGCTGCTGATTATTCTTGGCCCTATGGTCTGGAGAGGAGCAAAAGCTGTTATATTCAAAGACACCATAGAATTTCGCAAAATGCAGCTTGACCTTTACAACAGAGGTAATTCTGAAGCGTTAAAGATTGAAACATCTGAAACCGAGAGTTTTCGTAGGACTGTCTATAAGATTGTGGACGATTTCAAACATGGTATCGACACCGAGGAACTGATAGATAAATCCAAACAAATTTACCGTCAATTTGGTAAAGAACTACGATACAGAGGCATAACGGGTAAGCAGTACCAGAAGATTCGTTCTCTTGCAAGAGACTTGAGGGGCCGGCTTCAGGCAGCTTTTGAAAGTAACGATAAAAAAATAATAAAAGAAAATATCGATTATGTTTTGCAGTACCGCAAAAATAAATATTTTGTTGACACTACTGCTGCTGAGTTTTTTACATTGGCTGAAGACTTTTACAAAACAATTGAAAATATCGATTTGAATAAACGTCAAGAATATACTGCTTCCCTACAGCAAATTGAAGAAGTTATTTTCCAACTCTTAGGCCCAAGGCCTGATGAGCCGTTACCGGCTTTGACTATGGAGCGATATGGTGCTACACGTTGGGACCTGGCTCAAAAACTTTTAGATAATTTACTGTGGTCGCAGCAATGGATACAGCAGGAAGCGGGCCAGCCATTGACTAAAATTCGCGTTTCAAGAGCCGAGCAATTCGCAGGCACGAAATTAGAACCCCTTTTTGGATACGTCGAAAACAACCTTGCAAAAATGCTAAAACCTGAATACACATTTTACTGGCAGTATTTTATTGATGACAGTACACCCGGGCATTATTTTGGCGGAGTTGGGCCTGAAATTTTAGGAACATTGCTGCTTACGCTTTTAGCTATGTTGTTTGTATTTCCTTTGGGAGTAATTTCCGCGGCCTATCTGGTGGAATGCGCTTCAGATAATATTGCCGTCAGGATTATTCGTATGTGCATAAATACACTCGCCGGTGTTCCAAGCATAGTTTTTGGACTGTTTGGACTGGCATTTTTTGTTTTGTTTTTTATTCCGCTTTTCGGCGGCCCATCTAAGCCCTGCATTTTGGCAGCTTCTATGACTTTGGCGGTATTGACACTACCGGTAATGATACGAGCCAGCGAGGAAGCGATTCGTTCAGTCCCGCAAACTTACAAGGAAGCTTCATTAGGTCTCGGAGCAAGCAGATTCAGGACATTCGTGAAAGTAACTCTGCCTGCTGCACTGCCGGGAATCCTGACAGGTGTAATATTGAGTATTAGCCGGGTTGCGGGTGAAACAGCTCCTATTCTATTCACCGGGGCGGTCGCACTTGGGCCTTTACCAAAATCGCTGTTTGATCCGACCAGGACATTATCCTATGGCAGTTATGATATTGCCGTTGGAGACCGGCTCGCAATGATGGTACCTCACAATCAATATGGTATGGTAGTAACGCTTGTTTTGCTGATACTGTCTCTTAATGCTATTGCAATTGTTTTGCGGGCAAGAGTGTTTAGAAGGTTAAGAGGAGAGTAAACCAATAAAAGGATTTAGTTATAATGCAAAAAGGAAATGATAATATGCTGATACCTTCTTTAGAAACCGATACGCAGGAAATCGAGTCAGTCGTTAGTCTAAGTCAAAAAAATAATGTTGCGACTAAGAAGAAAGCCCCGAATTGCGAATGTGCTATTGTTAAATCCGAAAACTTCAGCTTTTATTATGGCTCTAAGGCTGGCGTTAAAGATATTTCTATGGAGATTTATCCTTGCAGTGTAACGGCAATAATTGGCCCAAGCGGTTGTGGCAAAAGCACTTTCCTGCGAAGTATTAACAGAATTAATGACCTTATCCCACACACTCACATAGATGGCAAGTTATTTGTCAATGGCCACAATGTATATGATAAGAATACTAATCTTGTCAACCTTAGGCAACAGGTAGGTATGGTTTTTCAAAAGCCGAATCCGTTTCCCAAAAACATATTTGACAACGTTGCTTATGGACCAAGATTACAGGGAGTAAAAAATCGTTCTTCACTACAGCAAGTTGTAGAAAGCAGTCTGAAGGCCGCTGCTTTGTGGGATGAAGTGAAGGATGATTTGAAAAAGTCAGCATTAGCTCTGTCCGGCGGTCAGCAGCAGCGATTGTGTATTGCCCGCGCTTTAGCTACTAGGCCTAACATCATTTTGATGGATGAGCCTTGTTCGGCTTTGGACCCGATAGCCACCGGTAAAATAGAAGACCTGATAGATAAGCTTCAAAACGACTATACAATTGTTATCGTTACCCACAATATGCAGCAGGCTGCAAGAGTCAGTAAAAGGACGGCTTTTTTTTGCTTGGGAGAACTAATAGAATATGACTCAACAGTTAAGATATTCCGCAACCCAGGCAAAAAACAAACTGAGGATTACGTAACAGGAAGATTTGGATAAAATGGATGAGCAAAAAGACAAGCGAATATGGAAGGTTCGTACAGTAAAAAATTATCCTGAGGCCCACAATCATTTATTTATAGGACAGGTTCTTGAGCTAACCCAATCTTATATTCGACTGGACTGCCGAACATATCACTTCGGTAAAACTATCAACAATATAAAAGACATCAGAACTGGCATGAAAGGCATAAGGATTCTGCCCTGGAACCGTATAGAATTAATTAACGAGCTTCCATCTTCTTTTGATTATTCAAAAGCTGAACTTATCTCCAACGAAGATTGGAAAATAGCATTGAGTGACGGGAAAATTAACTGTGTTCTATCGTCTTCCTATGACAACAAATACTAAAAAGGAAAGTTTAAAAATGGCAAAACATCTACAAAGAGAAATCGAAAATCTGAAAAAGAAATTATTAGCGTTAGGAGCACGGGTGGAAACTTCTGTAAGAGATGCTACATTATCCATCGAGAAAAGGGATACTGCTCTGGCTCAAAAAATAATAGACAATGATATTGACATTGATAACACAGAAGTTGATATTGAGGAAGACTGCCTGAAGATACTTGCACTACATCAGCCGGTAGCTATTGACCTGCGTTTTATTGTGACGATTCTGAAAATAAATAGTGACCTTGAACGTATTGGCGACTTAGCCGTTAATATTGCTGAGAGAGCAGTTTTTCTTGCGACTCAACCTAAAGTTAATATTTCAATCGACCTTGTTGATATGGCTCATAATGCCCAGTCGATGTTAAAAAAGAGCTTGGATGCCCTGATTAATCATGATGCTAAACTTGCTCATAAGGTTTGTGCAAGTGATGATATAGTTGACGGGATGAATCGTCAGATGTACTTAAAAGTCCAGGACGCTATCGTGAAAAATCCGGAACAAATATCAAGTTTAATCCACTTACTTTCAGCTTCCCGCCATTTGGAAAGGATAGCCGACCATACCACTAACATTGCAGAAGATGTTATTTACATGATTGATGGCCAAATTGTCCGCCATAAAACAGAATACTA
>Ga0164318_10005503_pt1 | contig 12245 bp, 10 predicted proteins | sample GuaBasSedimGuay9_FD_113734 | JGI IMG/M metagenome (GOLD analysis project Ga0164318, IMG submission 113734) | Subseafloor sediment microbial communities from Guaymas Basin, Gulf of California, Mexico - Guay9, Core 4571-4, 0-3 cm | ecosystem: Environmental > Aquatic > Marine > Hydrothermal vents... | reverse complement strand
TGGAAAAATTAAGATTAATCAAAAAAATAGACCGTAAAAATATTAAATGAGATTGAAAAAACTTCTTGAATTAAATTTGCGCCGGTATCAATTATAAACATTAAAATAGAAAAAAACAACGCTGTTGGATAGAGTGATTCTCGAAGATAATTTCCTATACTTAAAGGATAGTCATTAGATGTAAAAAAATACATTGATTTAGGTCTATTTCTATTCCTATATATTAAATAATGAACAATTAAAATTAATTTTTTTGCAATAAAAACACTAAAAAAATACTATAATAAAATAGATAATCCCAATGGAATTAGAAAAAGCTTTAATAAGGAAAAAATGTTTCCATAAAATTCTAGTCCAAAATATCACCCAATAAAGCTTATAATAATATGAATTACTGGTAAACATATAGATATAACCATAAGTATTTTAATAGAAGTCTTCATGTCAATGATATAATATTTTTCTTTATAAATCTTAAGTAGATTAAAAATTTAATTTTTTTGAATTTTAAGATTGTTTTTAAAAAAGATAATTATTCATTTTGCAGATTGAATACCAAATGAAATTTAATGTTTTGTATATATTTTTTAAAAATATTTGTTGTATTAAATTAATAATACTTAAAAAATAGCTATTATTCAATATTATAGAAATGTTTTTTTCGTCTACCTTTAAATTTTCTTTTTCTTTTAGGCCCTTTAGGACCTTTAGGTATGAATTTTTTATTGTTTAGTTTTATTTTTTTACCAGTGCTATTAACCCGGACATAAATATTTTTAGCGATAGATGGGTCTAAAGCATATTGAGTCTGGTCAATTTGAATGACAATTGGTCCATTAAAAGGCATTTTTTGGTGTACTCTTAATTGAACACCGGGAATTATACCAATGGACATTAATCTATGCATTTCTTTATTTTTATCTGACGTAAAATAAAGACATCGACCTTCTTCTCCGACATCCAATTCATTTAGTGATTTAATAATAGGTTCAATTTCAGTTGCAGCTGCCTTGCAACATGGACCAGGTGGAATAGCAAATCCATGTGGACAAATTTTAGGATGTCCTAGAAGTGTGCAGATTGCTGCTTCTACTGAATCATCTATTGTGTGCTCAAAATTACAAGCTTGCTGTTCAAGTATGGCATCATCTTGGAAGTCAACTACGTCTTTTAGTAGTCGTTCAGCCAGTCTATGTGATCGTATCACATGAATTGCTCTTTCTTTTCCTTTTTCAGCAAAGACAACATCGTTTTTCTCTATACGGATATATTCCATTTTTTGAAGTTTCTCTAAGACTTCTTCAGGATTTTTAAAATATTTCATAATTTCCGTAAGTAAGATTGAAACTGGAACTTTCTTTTTATTTTTATCTACAATTTCAATCCACATGAATTCAAGAATTTCATCGATAATTCTATAATTTATAAAATTACTTGGCATTTAATCAACTCATTTATATTTATTTTCGCATTTTTCTGAGGAATTTTATTAATTTAGGGTCATTTGGGACAAATTCATAACCGCAATTATTACATTTTATCATTTCACATTTTGATTTAATTAATTTAGGGCATTTTTCACATGCTATTTTTTGATCATTCATTATATCAATTTTATTTCCACATATTGGACACTTTACAAAAAAATGTTTTGAAATCAAATCACCAACCAAAAATTAAGTGCAAAATAAAATTCAAAAGTCCACTGATCAAGATAGAATAAAAGAATATGAAGACCAAAATTAATAATGTTTTTTTAATTCCACGTTCTTTTCCCATTATTAGAATCGCAGCAATACATGGAATAAATAGAATTATTAGTGTGGTAGCTACAGTATATTGAATTGGCGTCAAACTAGCAAATTCGGCACTTCCAAAAAGTGTGGCAGCACCCAAATCCCTTCTAATAACCCCAAGTAGCCATAATGCAGCTGCTTCTGGAGGTAATCCCAAAAAATACACAGTAATTGGAGTGAAAAATGTATTTATATAAATACTTGCATTAGTTTCATTTAAAATACTAATCAATAAAATTCCAATAAAAAATAAAGGAACTGCTTCTGCTAAAAATGATTTTGTTTTGTTCCAAGTTTTCATTCCAATATTTGATAATTTAGGAAATCTCATTGGTGGAATTTCTATAATAAATTTTGATTTCTCGCCAGGGACAAATTTATTTGAAAGATATCCAATAATAAATAATTGTCCAGCAATTATAATTAATACAATTAAAGCCCATTGAAGCCCAACTTGAAATAAAAGTCCTAATATAATTCCTAACTGAGCTGAACAAGGAATAGCTAACGCAATCAATAAGGAACTAATAAACCGCTCTTTCTTGGTATCTAAAATCCTTGTTGTTATGATAGCTGAGGTGCCACACCCTAGCCCAAGCAAAATCGGAATAATTGCTTTACCATTTAAGCCCATTTTATTTGAAAGACGATCTGCATTGACTGCAATTCTGGATAAAAACCCAGAGTCTTCTAACACAGCAAATGAAAAAAAGAAAATTGCAACGATTGGTAGAATTAAGCCTATTGTCCATGCAGGCCCTGCGGTTAATAGTCCCAGATCTCCAGATAATAAATTAATTAAATGAGTTTTCCAGGGTTCAGCTACTCCACTCAATAAATTTGTAATAAGGACATTCATAAAAGAAGAATATGGGTCAAATATATATGTCGATAGAAAATCAACAATCAAAATAGCCCCAACATATCCTACAAATAAAAAAACTAATAATAAAACACCTATTGCAATTAATGGCCCAAAAAATTTATGTAAAGTTATATCTTTTTTTAATTTATTGTCTCTCTTAACTTCCTTAGTTATTTGATACTTATTAATTAAATTTTCAGCTTCTTTTTCTCTAACCTCGGAAATAATTGTTACAATTGATGTTGTATATGACTTTTTTACAGAATTTATTGAATTTAAAATATCCTCTTTAATTTCTAAGTTTATATTAGAATTAATCCAATCTAAAACTATTTGATCTCCTTCTAATAAATTTAATGTAATCGCTCGAACAGAAATTGGAGTTTTAATTGAATTTTTTTTGAAATTTTTTTCAATTTTTTCAATTAATTTTTCGATATCATCGGAATATTTTATTATTTTTCTATTAAACTGCTCTTTATTTTTATGGACATCAAGGATATTTTTTCTAATTTTATCAATTCCAATTTTTTCAACAGCAACAGCTCCTGATACAGGTATTCCCAGTTCATTAGATAGTCCAGCCAAATTAATTTCTATATTATGTGATTTTGCTTCGTCCATCATATTTAAAATCAGAATAATTGGAATACCAAGTTCAAGTAATTGAAATGTAAATAATAAAGTCCTTCGTAAATTTTTAGCGTCTCCAACCTGTATAATTGCTTCGGGGTTTTCGTCCATGATGACTTTTTTTGTGACCTTTTCATCTTCAGACAATGGAACTAAATTATAAATTCCAGGAGTATCAATGAAATTAAATGAATAATTTTCTATATTCCTTGTTCCACTCATTAATTCGACAGTTGTCCCCGGGTAATTACTTACATTTGCATATTTTCCAGTTAAATAATAAAATATAACCGATTTCCCAACATTTGGATTTCCTACTAGTATTATACGCGGTGATGTGTTCTCTTTGTCTTTATCATTAACTTTTTTCTGCTTTTTGTGATGTATTCTCCTAAAAATATTTATACCATAACTTTTTTTATCGTTTAGTTCTGTCATTTTTAGATTTTTTTCTAATTATTTTCTATTTTTATATTTGGTTGTTGTTAACTTATTTAATCATAATTATATTTATAAACTTTTAGGTAGACCTAAACTTACCAGTTCATAAAGATTTTTTTCTTTATATCTATTTTATAATATAATATATCATTTCAAGTTCAATTAATGAATTTTTTAAAATTTATTTCTTTAATTTTACATCTATTGGGATTCCTTTTATGATTGATGAACTTACAACACAATATTTTTTATACACATCAAAACATTCTAGTAAATCTTCTTCATCATCTGGGTTCTTTAATTCAACTGTTATATTTACATTGATATTTGTTATTCGCAGAAATTTTCTACCATTTTCATCTACGTGATGCATCTCTGCTTCAGCCACAATAATCATTTTTTCCAGATCTATTCCAAATTTATCCAAACAAAACTTAAAAGAAGTACCTTGGCATCCTGCAACTGCTGTACAAAGAAATTCAATTGATGATGGGCCATTATCATTTCCATGAAATGATTTAGGCTCGTCCATTAGAAATTCATCAAAATTTTTAATTTTTACTCTAAAAGTAATATTATCTTGAAGTTCTGCTGTAGCTCTTGAGGGCATCGTTTTTCAACTTGATTTATTAATTATTTTGAATTATAATCTCATTAAAATATTTAAAAATAGTGGATAAAAAAGAAAAAATTTCAAAAAATCTACAGATAATTAAATAATTGTATCCATCAATTATAAATTGGTTCTTTAAATTTACATTATAATCATGAATTTTAATTACACTATAAGTAAATTATATGATTTCTTTTTTTTAAATTTCTATATTTACGTGTTCTATTATCATAATTAAGCATTCTATTTAATATTTTTTGATTATATTACATAAAAGATAAAAGTTAATTGATGTAAGATAGAAATTTGATATTTTTATGGAATAAAAATAAATGATATAATGTAAAATTGAAAATACTTTTAAAATAAATATCTTAATCGGACATCTATTAATTATTTATTTTGTATTTTTATTATTGGTTAAACTTAAAAATATATATTAAAGATTAGTTAAATAAATGCCGTATTTTCAGTTTTACTTAAATGTTTAAGATGTATATATAAATCAATACTAAAAAGAGATTAGTTTACTAAATTTATTTATATTAAATCGGAAATATTTTGTATCAAAAGGGATTAAAAAGCCTAGAATTTTGTAAATAAAACAAATAATATATATAAATAACCAAAAAAATCTTTATAAAATGTTTAAAGGTTAATACATTATTTTACTTCAAATAAAATTCTTTACTGACTTATTTTTAGGGAGTATCTTTTATGATCCTTAATCATTATTAATTATTAGTATAAATGTGTCCGATATTAAAAACTTTTAAAAATAATAATTAGAATAAAATCAAGAACGTTAGAAAATAGAAGAAATAGAACGATAATTTATTGATTAATAATTAATTAAAACTTAATAAAATAAAAAGAGATGAAATTCTGTGGATTTATCAGTAGTTGAAATTTTTTTATTTTTGATAACAGTTGGTATACTTTTAGGATTAGCATCAGGGTTTGTAGGAGCATCAGCTGTATCTTTGGTAGTACCAATTTTATTTGTGTTCTTTAAATTAGATATATTAGTCTGTTTATGTACTAGTTTATTAGTTGATATAATAACTGCTTCAGTTGTCGCAGTGTTGTATTGGAAAAAAGGTAATACTGATCTGAAAATGGGCCTGATTTTTGGAATTTTATCTTTCAGTTTTGCTATTATAGGATCTTTAATAGCATTTTTATTAGCTTCATTTTCTGAACATATTTTATCCGGACTATTTGGATGGGCTCAAATCGGAGTGGGTATAATGATGATAAAAAGAGGTATTACTCCTATATTAAAAAATAAACGAGATAATAGAAATAATTCAAATACAATAGAGATTGGAGAATTAATTTTAGATAAAAAAAGACCACAAAATTTAGAAAATAGTGACAGCAATAATAATTTTGTAGGATCAGAAGCGACTCAAATAGAAGTTAATGAGAAAGTTAACGGGCCGACTAACGGGAACAAAATAATTAACAACAATATGAATGAGCAAAAAGGAATTACAAAATATTTAGATATGATACCTCATAAATGGAGGCGCGTAATTATGTTAATTATTGGAATTTTTATTGGATTAAATGCAGGGTTATTTGGTGCAGGTGGAGGGTTTATGGTAATGATACTATTAATATTTTTACTCAATTATCCTACATTAAAAGCAGTAGGTACTGCTACTTTTATTATGATTTTAACTGCATTAGGTGCATTTATTTCGTATTATGTAAGATTTGGGTTTATTGGCGAATTTGTAATTCAATATAATATTTTGTTTTTTGCATTAATAATTGGAGTTAGCGCAATTGGCGGTGCATTTTTAGGGACATATTCAGCCCACAAACTATCTGAAAATTATTTAAAAATTGTAATAGGCGTAATAATTATTATATTTGGTATAATAATGCTGATTTAAACTCTTAACAAATTATTTTAACGAATATAAATTATTATCAAGTCTTTTAATTTTGATTTGATATCTTAATATAAAAAATTTGATTATATATGTAATTTAAATTTGGAATTAACATCTTCATTTTATTTAGAGTAAATTTAATAATAAAAAGATCATTTAGTGTAATGGACTAATTTTTCTTAAATTGGATACAATATCTTTTAATTTGTTTAAGAAATAATCAGCTTCTTTAAATGTATTCCTTCTACTCAAGCTTATACGAATTGTCCCTTGTAAGCCTTCATCAGATGTTAGTCCGATTGCTTCTAATACATGTGATGGCTTGTTACTTTTGGATGAGCATGCTGATCCTGTTGATACAGCAATACCTTCGTCGCTCAATTTTAATAGTATCGATTCACCTTCTATGTATTTCATTGCAATATTAACATTATTACATAATCGTTTATCTCCTTTTGTATTAATGTCTGGCCCATTTAACCGGGTATGGGGTATTTCATCGAGAGTTGTTTTTATGATGTAATCCCTTATTTTTTGCATATATTTTACATGTTCTGGTCTTGCTATTTCAACTGCTTTAGCAAACCCAACTATACCAGGTATATTCTCAGTTCCAGCCCTTAAATTAAATTCATGCGCCCCACCGTCTATTAATTTCTTTATTTTATTTTGTAAATCTTCTCTAATGTACAATGCACCAATACCTTTTGGGCCATGAATTTTATGGGCAGTTATAGAGACTAGGTCAAGATTATATTTTTTTACATCTAAAGGAACTTTTGTAAATGCTTGAACTGCATCTGAATGAAATAAAATATCATATTCTTTACAAATTTTTCCAATTTTTTCCAAATCTTGAATTGTACCTATTTCATTATTCGCATGCATTATAGAACATAATATAGTCCTTTTTGTAATCGAGTTTTCAAGCTGCTCAAAATCAATAAAACCTTCTTTATCAACATCTAAATAAGTCACTTTAAAGCCCATATCTTCCAAACTTTTTGTGGAATTTAAAATAGCAGGATGTTCAATTTTTGATGTTATAATATGGTCTCTTTCTTTATCTTTAAAAAAATATGCTATGCCTTTTAAAGCAAAATTGTTACTTTCGGTACCACCTGAGGTAAAAATTAATTCTTCATCTTTTGCATTAATTTTTTTTGCTATTAGTACCCTACTTTTTTCAAGAGCTTCATGAGCCTCTTGTCCAAAAAAATGTAAACTAGAGGCATTTCCAAAATATTTGTTAAAATATGGTATCATAGCAGATATTACTTCTTCGTCAACTTGCGTAGTCGCAGAATTGTCAAAATAGACCTTCATCTTTTTTAAACCTCAAAAAATTTTTTCTAATAATTTCTCATCAAGAAAAATCAAAAGCTCATATGTCTATAATAATGGTCTTTTAATAATATCAATATATAATTTATTAAATAAATTTATTTTTATGACAAAATCTTCCCATATTTGAAATTATAGTGTTAATATAAAAATTGCATTAAAAAGTTAATGATTCTTATAAATACAAGAAAATTAAAAAATTATTGAAATAAAAAACTGAAAATATTCTTATATTTTTATTCATCTACTAAATTAAACGATTTTTTATTTATTGGTTTATATTTTTACAATCTAATAATTCTTAAATCTTTAAAAAAATATGGTGATTTAAAATTAAAAAGGTGAATTTTAATGCAATATAATGAGAAAATTTTAGACCATTTCAGAAACCCGAGAAATATCGGAGAAATTGAAGATGCAGATGTTGTAGGTGAGATGGGAAACCCTGAAGATGGTGATTTGGTTTATATTTATTTGAAAATCAATAAAGATAAAGACATAATAGAAGAAATATCATTTCAGACTTTTGGATGTGGAGCTGCAATTGCGACAAGCTCAATGGTGACAGTAATGGCTAAAGGAAAAACTTTAGATGAGGCTTTAAAGATTACAAAACAAGATGTAGCAAAAGAATTAGGGGGGCTATCTCCACAAAAAATGCATTGCTCCAATTTAGCATCAGATGCATTACATATAGCTATTAAAAAATATCGTAAAATGCAAGAAAAGTAAATTATACAGTAAATAATTTTTATTTATTAAAGGAATTATATGATTTCTTTAAAATTATTTAAGTTTACCTCTATTTCTTTTAGTATTTAAAAAAGTTTTAATAAATGCATTTAATTTCCGAAATTTTTCTAAATTGAATTATAAAAACTCTTTTAATAAAATAAAGTGATAGATCTTAAAGAATATCTAGAAAGTAATGAAGATAATTAAATGGTAAAAGAATGGTGTGTACTAATTGAAGACATATGCAGAAATTAATAATAAAATAAAAAAGGGCGATGCAGTAGTAGTGACTGCAGAAGAGATGATAAAAATAGTTGAAGATGATGGGTTAGAGACTGCAGCTAGAGATGTTGATGTGGTAACAACTGGGACATTTGGTGCAATGTGTTCAAGTGGTGCATTCTTGAATTTTGGGCATTCGGACCCTCCAATTAAAATGGAACATGTATGGCTTAATGGTGTCCATGCTTATCATGGTAATGCAGCTGTAGATTGTTATATTGGCGTTTCTAGAATGAGTGATAAACGTCCATTTAAATATGGGGGAGGGCACGTCATCGAAGATTTATTGTTAGGAAAACCTATTAAACTAAGAGCTACATCATATACAACTGACTGTTATCCTCTAGAAGAAATTGATACTGTTTTTACTTTAAATGATTTGAATCAAGCAATTTTATGCAACCCAAGAAATTCTTATCAAAGGTATGTTTGTGCAACTAATAGTACAGAAAGAACCATATATACTTATATGGGGAAATTATTACCAAATTTTGGTAATGCAACTTATTCAGGAACAGGAGAGCTTAGTCCTCTGCAAAATGATCCCAATTATGAAACTATTGGTATTGGGACAAGAATTTTTTTAGGTGGAGGTGTTGGATATATTGTTGGCGAGGGAACACAACATAACCCAAAAGAACGTTTTGGGAGTCTTTTTGTAAAAGGTGATTTAAAACAAATGAGTGCAGAATATTTAAAAGGTGTTAATTTTGAAAGATACGGCACTTCAATGTTTGTTGGACTTGGTATTCCAATCCCGATTTTAAATCTTGGACTTGCTAAAAAATGTGCAATTAAAGACGAAGATATTTGGACAGAAGTTGTAGATTATGGAATACCAAGAAGGGATAAACCTGTTTTAAGAAAAATTACATATAAAGAACTTAAAAGTGGGAGAATTGAATTAAATGGAAAAAAAATTAAATGTTCATCTCTCTCTTCATTATATATGGCGAGAAAAGTTGCAAACGAATTAAAAAAATGGATAATTGAAGGACGGTTTTTTATCTCTGCTCCTGTAGAAAGACTCCCCACCGATACTAAATTTAAGCCTATGAAAATGACTAAAGAAATTAAATTTATTCGGTCGGTAAAAAGAGATGCTTTTACATGTAAATTAGAAGATGGAATTAAATATGTAGCAAACTTAATAATTAAAGAAAGTACAAATCATGTACCTGTCGTGGATAATAATAATAAATTGATTGGTATTGTCACAAGTTTTGATATTACAAAAGGACTAGCTCTGGGTAAAAACAAACTTGATGAAATAGTAACCAAAAAAGTAATTTATACTACATGTGATGAACCAATAGAAATTGCTGCGAGAAAAATGAAGATAAATAAAATTTCGGCATTGCCAGTTGTTGATAAGGAAAATAAAGTAATTGGAATAGTTTCAGCGGAGGATTTGATATAAAATGGTACTATTAACATTAAATATTTCTCCTCGATCAATTACTAATGTTAGTGATTATGCTAAATTAATTAGAAAAGTTCTAGACCTTGACATTTCTTTTAATATTATTCATCTTTCTACCTCTTCAAAATCTGTAAGTATGATAATCGAAGTTCCAAAAGATAAAGTGAAAGCTTTAATCACAACGCTTAGGGATTATGACATAATTATAGAAAGAAAAAATCCAATAAGTATTGATGAAGAAAATTGTATTCATTGCGGTCAATGCATTTCTCTTTGTTCTACAGGCGCGTTATATTTTGACAAGGAGTATAAAGTATGTTATGACCACGAAAAATGCATTGGATGTCTTATTTGTGTTGATTCATGTCCTCGCTCTGCAATTAAGGAAAATATTTGAATATATTTTTTAATATATTATTCAATTTTACAAATTTTTTAAAAATTTTCAATATGAAAAAACTCATAAATTTTAACAATCTAATTAATTCTATAACAGAACAATATTTCAAAATATTTCACTTTTAAAAAACAATATCTAATTAAATAAAAAAATTAATGGGATACATATGTCCAGTGAATATGAATCATTAGATGGTGGAAAAGTTTACCGTTCCTTATTTAATTCAAAATCAATAATTCTAGCAGTAAATCCACGTTTCAATTTAGGGATTTTGGAAGGTATTTTTAAAGCAGGAAAAGAAATGAATACAATCATTATTTTCGAGCTAGCTCGCTCTGAGTGTGATCTTAATGGTGGATATACTGGTCTAACACCGCAAACATTTGCCAATAATGTAAGATCAGTTGCAAAAAAAGTGGGCAACCCTAATTTTATAATTCACGGCGACCATATTACTATTAAAAAGAGGTCTGACGAAATTATCGCATCTACAAAAAAGTTGATTAAGAACCAAATCGAGAATGGTTATAAGAGTTTTGCAATTGATGCATCATTCCTGTTTAATTTAAAAGGAAAATCTACTTATGAGCAATTAGAGGACAATATTAAAGTTACTACCGAATTGGCGAATTATATTAAAGATAATGCTGGAAATATCGAATATGGACTAGAGGTAGAAGTCGGAGAAATTGGAAAAAGAGATGCAAATGGTCTGGTTTATACAACTATTGATGAAGCACTTACTTATATTAAAGCATTAAATGAAAATGATATACACCCTAATTTTCTTGCAATAGCAAATGGCTCCACTCATGGAAATATATATGATAAAAATGGTAAACCAATTGAACAAATAACAATTGATATACCTAGAACAATTGAAATCGCAAAAGCTATTGAACCATATAATGTACGTATCGCTCAACATGGGATTACTGGTACGCCTTTAGACTTAATTCAAAAGCATTTTCCAAAGGGATTAATCGGTAAAGGAAATGTAGGTACTTATTGGCAGAATATTGTATGGAATGTCCTACAAGAAAACGAGCCAGAAATCTTCCAAGCAATCAAAAAATGGGTTCTTGATAAATATAAAGCTTCAAATCCAACAAAAAATGACGTCGAAATTTTTGGAAAAAATTCTAAATATGCTTTTAAAGAGTTCTTTAATCAATTACATTCTATAAAAGTAGAGACCATAAATAAACTGATAGACAGTGCATTTATAGAAGCCAAAAAATTTTTAGCTGCATTTGATTCTATTAATACAATAAAATTCCTAAACTAAATAATTATTATTTATAATTTCTTTTTATAATATAAAATAATTCATTTCATATTTTTTCTGCTTTTTTATCATAATTCTGTTTTTTTTATTAATTTTAATAAGATAATTTCATTAATAATCAATTTTAGTTATTATATTATTATTTTCTACTGTTCCTTAATTTTAATCTTTCACTAAATAATTTGTTAGAAGTGAAATTAAGGGAGATTTAAATGTAAAAAGATGTAAAAATAGGTTTTATATGCTAATAAATTTAAAGATTATCAATAATTGTGCTGGCATATTCAGAGCATTTAATTGGTTTTATATTGTCCATTAATCTTGCTAAATCATAAGTTACCTTTTTTTCTTTAATTGTTTTTTCAATAGATTCCTCGATAAGTTTTGCAGGTTTATCCCAATTTAAATATTTTAACATCATGACTCCCGATAAAATTAGTGATGATGGATTAACTTTATCTTGATTTGTATATTTAGGAGCACTTCCATGGGTAGGTTCAAATAATGCAATAAAATCGCCG
>Ga0164318_10005502_pt1 | contig 12245 bp, 8 predicted proteins | sample GuaBasSedimGuay9_FD_113734 | JGI IMG/M metagenome (GOLD analysis project Ga0164318, IMG submission 113734) | Subseafloor sediment microbial communities from Guaymas Basin, Gulf of California, Mexico - Guay9, Core 4571-4, 0-3 cm | ecosystem: Environmental > Aquatic > Marine > Hydrothermal vents >... | reverse complement strand
TCTGTCACACCCTTTTTAAACCATACTTCAACTGTCCATTTTCCCTTTTCTCCCCTGCTTTTTTTATAAATTTTGAAATCCTGTGATACTCTATCTATAAGGACTTCTCTGCATATTCTTCTTAAAAGAGCATCATCAATTTCCCCTTCAATCCTGTAAAGATTTTTTATTCTGACATCTTTTATTGAACCGATACCGAGTTCCTGTATGCTTTTTTTTATCTCATAAGCCATCGCATCAAATAGCCCTTCCTTATAAAAGATTTCAACAAGAAAAGTATCCATCTTCAATCTTCTGAGTAAGATGCTGCCTGTTTTGAATTTTCCCATACAGTAACCTTTTTGACTTTCACTTTCTCATTTTTAAAAATTGAGCACAGTTTTTTAAATATGAAGTAAGATATATTTTCGGATGTTGGATTTTTCCTTTTAAAAAACGGAATTGTGTTCAGATAATTGTGGTCAAGGATTTTGATAACTTCCTTTACTTTATCCCTCAATATTGAAAAATCCATAAGCAATCCATCCTTTCCTGTCTCTTCTCCTTCAAATATCACCTGGACTTTCCAGTTATGTCCGTGAAGTCTCTCACATTTCCCCTTATAATTTCTCAATCTGTGTGCTGCTGAGAATTCCTCTTCTATAATCAATTCAAACATTTTTTTCTTCCAGATTTACATGTTTTAATCTGTAATTTTTAATTTTCAGTAAATTTGTCAATACCTTTTTAAAATAAGGATTGATGTCTGAAAAATAAAGCGTTACAGATGGATTTTTTGAATTTGAAGGATTTTTTGAAATATAATTTTTCATCTCCTCAATAATCCCATCTATAGGGTCAACAAGATTTATACCGTTTCCCATAACCTTCTTTATAACATTTTTCAAAAATGGATAATGTGTGCAACCGAGTATAAGTGTATCTATATTCTTTTTCTTCAAACCATCAAGATATATTTTTGCAACCTGGTATGTGACAGGATGGTCAAACCATCCCTCTTCAACGAGCGGGACAAAAAGAGGGCATGCTTTTGAAAATATTTTTAAATTTTTTTTTCTCTTCAGTAATTCCTCTTTATATTTTCCTCTCCTTATAGTTGTCGGTGTTCCAATAATCCCTATCCTTTTATTCTTTGTGATTTTCAGTGCCTGATTGACAGTTGGATTTATCACATCTATGAAATGGATATCAGGAAATCTTTTTCTTAAAAAATCAGAAGCAACAGAAGATGCAGTATGGCATGCAATTATTATGAGTTTCGGATTGAATCTTATGAGAAATTTTGTATCCTGGATTGCAAATTTTTTTAAAATTTTTGGTGATTTTGTTCCATAAGGTAGTCTTGCAGAATCACCGAGATATATTAAATTTTCATCAGGGAATTCCTCAACAATCCTTTTTAAAACAGTCAATCCCCCAATCCCTGAATCAAAGATACATACTGGATTTTTATTCATAAGAAGGGATTACCTTTTTCCTTTCAAGGTATTCAATAATTGCATTTCCAAGAGTCTCTGCTATTGCCTGTCTCACTTCAACATCTCTTAAATTCATCTCAATATTTGGATTACATATAAATCCAATCTCTGTGAGGATTGATACCATTGGAGTGTATTTCAATACATAAAAGTTTCCGGGTTTTGCTCCTCTATCAGGTGTGATTAACCTTTCAGAAAGTTTCTCCTGCACAATCTCAGCAAGAATTTTGCTTTCATCAATCGTTGTTGTTGTATCAAATTCTTTTATTATCTGAAGAACGACTGTATCTTTCTGAGAATTTTCCTTCAATCTGTTTGAATTTTCATATGAGTAGAATACCTTTACCTCTTCTTTTTCCCTTGGATAGAAAGTTTCAAATCCTGTTGCATATCTCCTGTTATATTTTGAAGAATTTGTATGGATGCAGAAAAATATATCCGCATTCAGTTTTTTTGCCTTTTCCACTCTATCTTCAAGGCTTAAATAAACATCCTTATCCCTTGTAAGGTAGATTTTGATGTATGGATATTTTTTCAGTTTTTTCTTCAGATAATGCTGGAGTCTCAAAGATATATCAAGGTTCACATCCTTTTCTTTCAATCCAAAATTCCCAACTGCTCCTGAATCTATACCTCCATGCCCGGGGTCTATAAGGATGACATAATCTTCCCTTGAAAGACTCTTTTCTTCATCTTCTTCCACATTTTCTTCAAATTCACTCAATATCTTTTCAAATGATGGGAGATGGAGAAGCACTTCACCTTCTTTTTCTATCGGAGGGTATTCTATATCAACATACTTTTCTCCAACAATAACGCTTTTATTCCCAATACGCATAGCTATCCTTTTATTTTGATAGAGAAAGAAAATCCTGTCCTCTATCCTTCCCCATGAATTTTCAGCTCCGATAACTTTAAGAAGAGTCCTTAATGAAATGAAAGGTTGCTGGTTAATATAATAGACCGGATATTTTAATTCTTTTATTCTTTCAGTAAGGTTTATAGGGGAGGCACTCTGCAGAAAAGAGAAGAAAAGGCATAAAAAAAATATGATATAAACCAATTTCAAACTCCTTTTAAAAAATAGTGGAGGCGGCGGGTACTGCCCCCGCGTCCAGAAGGAAAGCAAATAGAGCCTCTACCTGCGTAGTCTGAAGTTTTGGTCTTAGTTTCTTACCCCCCTTCAGACCGGGTGTAAGAAACGCAGCCTTTTTGGTATCTTTCAGTCAGGGAAAAGGCTAACCTGACTGAAAGAGCCCTCTTACCGACTCACTCCAAAGACCCGAGGGCAGGGTCTTCGGGTGAGTGGCTGCTTTTAAGCAGCCAGAAGATTTGCAGTGTTGGCAGTTATTTTTTGTCAGTCTTTTTTACGAGAGACTGACAGAACTCGGCAGGCAGCTCTATTTGCTTTACCTCCTGTCGAAACCTATTTCGCCCCCATATTTTTCAAAGAACTACCACTTTTCTTTCAATCTTCTCTGTATTTCTCTTTCAACCTCTCTTTTCTTTATTTCCTTCCTCTTATCGTATAATTTTTTACCTTTTGCAAGTGCAATCTCTACTTTTGCAAGTCCTTTACTATTAAAGTATACTGAAAGAGGAACAATTGTCAACCCTTTTTCCTCAACTTTCCTTCCAAGTCTTATTATTTGATTTTTATGAAGAAGCAATTTCTTTTTCCTCAAAGGGTCTATCTTTTCAAATGAGGCTGGATATGGGGCAATGTAGAAATTGTGGAGGAATATTTCTCCATTTTCTATCTTCCCATAAGAATCTTTTAAACTTGCCTTCCCTTCCCTTAAGGATTTCACTTCCGCACCTTTAAGAACAATTCCAGCCTCTATCCTTTCCAGAATTTCATAATCATGGAAAGCCTTTTTATTCTCTATCCTCATTTTTTTAATTATACCATTTCAGGAACAATATGCTCTTGCTTCATAAATAGAGACATATCTGGAACCATTTGTTTTGAAGATTTCTATTTTTAATCTTTCTGCTGTTTCTGGTTTGAATTTATGCCTGCAGAAATATGATGTATTGTCCTTAACCTCAACAACCTTTATCCATCTATTTCCGCTTTTAAGTGAAATTGTGTAATGTGAAGGGATCTGGTCTGGAACAAAGAAAGGTGGGATTTCATTATATTCAAGATTGATTGCTGCATCAAACATAAACTGTACCATTCCAATTTTCCTTTTCTCTTTAAATACAAACTCAACCCATTGAGGAAATCCATCCTCTGAAATCCATACATTTGTCCATCTTTCAGGACGGCTCACTCCTGATATTATATTTTCTGGTTGGAATGGGAATAGAGGTGGTCTTATCTCAAACCATATATTTTTTCTTTTATCAAACCTCCATTTTTCCCTGCATCTGAAAATTTTGCTCAGACCAGGAAATTGAGATAGACTTTCCATTAAATAAACATTCTCATTCTCATCAAAGAAAAACCAGTAAATCCCCTCCTTAAATTCCCTGTTTATTCTTATTTTTACAATATTTTCTCCTTTCCTCACTTTAATTTTTCTGCAAATGATATCCTTTCTGGATGAGAAATCCCAAAGGTCATATGATTCTCTGAGATGGAATTTCAAAAAAGTATCCCTTTTTGCCCTCACTTTTACAGCAATATCTTCAATTTTCCCTTTAAGTGGTAATTTCTGACCTATTGCGATACAAAGGTGTGCTTCACTGTCTGATTTTTCCATTTTTAGCATTCTGTGTGAAGATGCATTAACCTTTGAATCTCTCAAAATATCAGACTTATCTTCGTTTTTAATTCCAGGAATGAAACATCCATCTTTAAGAAGTTTTTGCTGGAGTTCTTTTATCCTTGAGGGATAGATATCTGAAGGGAAAATACCGTATTTTTTGCAGATAGAAATAGCTGTCCCTGCTGCCTGACCGATTAATGCACATGTGCCCATCACCCTTGTTGTTCCAAGAGCAACATGTGTTACACTTATATTTCTTCCTGCCATCACAAGATTTTTTATATTCTTTGAATATATGCATCTGAAGGGGATTGTATAGATATAAACAATTCTCTTTTCTATCTCCTCAATCTTCCCACTCTGTGATGGTTCTGGAAAATCTTCTTTTGCAAGAATTCCTCCTGGAGTATGGAGGTCTATAAACCATCCACCATAGGCAATAGCATCCGGAAATATTTTCCTTTCCTTCACATCATTTTCATTCAATATATAATCTCCAGCAAATCTTCTTGATTCTCTCTTTCCAGGAACCATACCTATCCATTCAATAACATAATTTTCAAATCCATGTTCTCCCTCATTTTTTAAATGGTCCCATACTCCAAGAACATGGGAGATTAAATTGTGTTTTATATCTTCGTTTTCGTATATGGTATCATATGGGAAACCGACTTCTATCCACCAGTATCCGGGAAGGTAATCATGCCTTCTCAATTTTAATGTTATATCATCTTTTTTATATTTGACTATCCAGGAAGGGGGAGTAAATTTAACAGGTCTTCCAGCATCTCTTACAAGAAAAAGGAGTGAATTTCCCATTATTCCCATATCTTCCTTTTCAGGAGCAAGAGATTCATTGAATTCATATCTGCTTTCCCTCCCTATTCTGAATTCTGCCCCTGCTGAATAAGCGATAGTTCCATCTCCTGAAGCATCAAGGAAATATTTTCCCTTCACAACAAATTCTTTCTCACTTCCCAGCTGGATGCACAGCACCCCTTCAATTAAATCATGTTTCTTCATTATCGCCTTTCTTGCTGATGTATCAAGGAGAATATCAACCCCTTCATTTCTCAGAAATTCATAAAGGACAATATCAAAATTTGAATTTATAAATGAATTTCTGTAAGGAGCAAAATTTCTCTTTCTCTCCTCAAGGAATAACTCACATATTATCCCTGTCTCTCTTGCCCATGCATTTGGAGAAAGTCCACCGCATGCCCCACCAATATTAACCCTTATTTCAGAACTTGCATTCCCTCCAAATACAGGTCTATCCTGGATAATGATAACTGAAAGTCCATTTCTTCTTGCAGAAATTGCTCCACATACACCTGCAAGTCCACCACCTATAACCACAAGGTCATAAATTTTTTCCATTGTTGACTTTTTTATAAGCGATTATAAAATAAAATGCATGGAGTTTCAAAAGGTATGGAGGAAGATTGAGGATTACTGGGTGAAAAGGGGATGCCTTTTATGGCATCCCCATAATGTTGAGGTTGGAGCCGGAACTTTAAATCCAGCAACTTTTTTTGGAATCCTTGGGAATAAAAAGTGGAAAGTTGTTTATCTTGAGCCTTCTGTCAGACCGGCAGATGGAAGGTATGGAGAAAATCCTGTAAGATTATACCTCCACCATCAAATCCAGGTTATTTTAAAACCACCACCTGAAAATATCCAGGAAATTTACCTTAAAAGTTTAAAATATGTAGGGATTGATATTAAAAAACATGATATAAGATTTGTTGAGGATAACTGGGAGGCTCCAACAATAGGTGCATGGGGAGTTGGATGGGAGGTATGGATAGATGGTCTTGAAATAACACAGTTCACATATATGCAGCAGGCAGGAGGGATTGACCTTTTCCCTCCAGCAGTTGAGATAACATATGGGCTTGATAGAATAGTTAACTTTCTTCAGAATAAGAGAAATGTTTTTGAATTGAAATGGAATGAAGATTTTGGATACAGTGATATCTATAAAGAAAGGGAAAGAGAATATTCAATTTACAGTTTTGAAATTGCTGATACAGATTTACTTTTTGAAATCTTTGATAAATTTGAAAAAGAATGTGAAAGGATTCTTGATAGAGGGATTGTGTATCCAGCATACGATTATGTTCTGAAACTATCCCATATATTCAATCTTCTTGATTCAAGAAAAGCGATAAGTGTGAGTGAAAGAGTAAGGTATATAGCAAGAGTGAGAAGGCTTGCAAACAGGTGTGCTAAACTTTACTTGAAGAAGGGTAAGGGTATAATATAACAATGAAGCCGGGATGGTGGAATTGGTAGACACGTACGTTTGAGGGGCGTATGGCGTAAAGCCGTGAGGGTTCGAGTCCCTCTCCCGGCACCACAATAATTTTTTAAGGAGAGAGAAAATTAAAAAAGAAAAGACTCCTTACTGGGAAGATATTCTGATAATCCTTTCAATCTTCACCCTCTGGCCCACTATATTGAGAAAAGAAAATCTGATAAGCAGAATTATCATGTATATGGCATTCTGTGTGATGGTATGGGTATTTTACAGAAGGTTGAAAAGGTTTAAAAAATATATAAATGAGAGGAAAAAATAGGTTTTTCATAATCGGTCTTATTATTCTATTAACCTTATTTTATATTAAATTCTCTTCAAAAAATAAGATTGAAAAGAAAGGGGATATTCTTTTCTCTCAGGGTAAAATAGAAGAGGCTATTGAATTTTGGAAGAGTTATGTTAAAGAGAATAGAGATTCAAAAATTTATGAGAAAATAGTTATGGGTTATATTCTGGAGGGGAAACTTGATGATGCAGAAAACTGGGCAAAAGAGGGTTTGACTTATTTCCCTGGATGTGTTAATTTAATCTATAATTTGGCTCTGATAAATTTTTATAAGAAAAATTATGAATTATCGCTTGAATTGATTGATAGGGTGCTTGAGATGAACAGGTATTTTCCAAATGCACATTATTTGAAAGGATTGATTTTTGAAATAAAGGGTGATATTGAAAAGGCAAAAAGGGAGTTTGTTGAGGACTTAAATATAACTCCATGGTCAAGAAAAACATGGGAGAAACTACAGGAGATAGAAGAGGGAGAAAATGAGAGGAATTAAATTCTTCTTTTTTATATTTTTATTCTCAAACTTTCTTTTTTCAGAAAATGTGATTGATTATGTGAGATTCTTCTCATCCCTCAAATCAAGGGTTCCAGGTTATGAGGGGCATAAAAAGGCATTAAATTTCATTGAGGAGAAATTCAAACAGGCAGGACTTAAGAATATAAAGAAGGAGAAGTTTACTGTTGCTGTACCTGTTGAGAAGGAAGCATACCTTGAATATAATGGAAAGAGAATAAAACTCCACTGCCTCTGGCCAAATCTTGTCAGAACTCCAACAACTCCTCCTGAAGGGATAGAAGGTATTCTGATTTATGGAAAAGATGGGGATTTGAGGAATTTTGAAGGGAAGGATTTGAAGAAAAGTATTGTTGTTCTTGATTTTAATTCAGGTAGCAGATGGACAACCCTTTCAATGCTTGGAGTTAAAGCATTCATCTTTCTTGAATCGGATGATATTTCAAGGGAGGAGGCTGAAAGGAAATTCCTCTCTGTCCCTCTTAATGTTCCAAGATTTTATGCGACAAAAGAAAATATCCCCCAGATTTTAAAACTCGCCAGAAGTGAAAGTAAAGTGAAGATTTACGGGAGGATGGATTGGGAAAATGTTACAGATTATAACATTTATGGATTTATGGAGGGTAGGGATGAGAATTTAAAGAAAGAGATAATAATAATTGAAAGTTTTTATGACAGTATAAGTGTTGTTCCATCAATAGCACCTGGAGCAGATGGGAGTTGTGGTATATCAGTCCTTCTTGATATCCTTGATTATTTCAAAAAACACCCTCCAAAAAGGAGTATAATCTTCCTTGCCACTTCAAGCCATTACCAGTCTTTAAAAGGGATAGATAAGTTTGTTAACAGGCATCTCAGGAATATGGAGCCTTTCAAAAGCAGGATTAAAAAGGAAAGGATAGAACCAAAGTTATTTATTGGACTTGACCTGACAAGTGAATCAGATGAGATTGTAATATGGCATAATTCCTATGAATTTTATCTGCAGAAAGTCTTTGCTCCACTGGCAAAGAAATTTATAGCCTATTCAGAGAGATTTTACAGAAGAATTGGCTATCCATACCAGCCGCTTCTCAACGGAATAAGTCCGAAAAAGGGATTGACCTGGAGCAGTTTCCATATGAATCCAATAAGAACAGATGGAGAGATTGTAATTCTTTCAGGTGTTCCTGCAATTTCTTTTATAACCGCAAATGAGGGAAGATGGAGAATTGATACTCCAATAGATAAATTTGAAAATTTAAATATCAAAAATATTGAAAGACAATCAATTTTCCTGAAAAAACTTCTTAAAAAAGCAATAGATGACCCTGACCTTTTTGCAAATACACAGCTGAAAGTAGAAGATAAACTTGCATATCTGGAAGTAAGAATTGTAACTTTTGACCCGAGGAAAAGTTTTGTTCCGAATAAACCTGTTAAAGGAGCCCTTGCATTCATAAGAAGGGATAAAATCTGTCCTTCCCTTTCCTATTCAAAAACTCACTGTGGTGTGAGGGAAGATTTAATAGAGATTACAGATGAGAATGGAATAGCAAAATTCACACAATTTTATGTTGAGACTTTATGGTGGTTACAGCCACAGATGTGGGTCCAGGCATTCTATATAAATCCTGAAAATGGAGAGATTATTCTTGCGCCTGACCTTGGGGTTAATGGAGACCAGCAGTTTCCTTTACATTTAACAATAGATTATAAAGAGAAAAAATGGATGGCTGTATTGTTTGACTGTAAGGCAATTAATCTTTTTGGACTCATTGACCCTCAATACCTGATTCCATTGAATAAAGTGGATATTTTTGACCTTTCAAACAGTCTGCCTGATGCTTATGGTTATTATCTTCAGTTTCCAGGAGATACACTTAATCTTGGATGGACTTCTTATTCAGAACCATTTGGAGTGATATTTGTCCAGCCACACAGTGGAATTAAAGTTGCAGGAGAATCAGGCCCACTTGGTAAAAGGCTTTTGCTTTTAAATTCTAAGGAAAGTCTGACAAATAAGGAATATGTTGAAGGGCTTGGATTTTCAGCAGATGAAATAGATTCAATTTATGATACCCCATACCAGGGAGCAAAGGATATGATAATTCTTGATACATTCAGGAGACGAAATTTTGAAAAGTATGGGGTGAGAAATGAGAGATTGAAGATGCTCCAGGAAAAATCAATAAAACTTTTAAAGAAAGCCGAAGAATGCAGAAAGAAAAAGGACTGGTTTGGATTTTTGAAATTTTCAAGGCAGGCACAGGCTATAGAATCAAGAGCATATCCTGATGTTAAAAATACTGCAAATGATGTTATAAAAGGTCTCATTTTCTATTTCATGCTTTTACTTCCATTTGCATATTTCTGTGAAAGATTGTTCTTTGGATTCCCAAAAATCCAGTACAGGATAATTGCTGTATTTGGAATATTCATACTTATTTATCTGATAATGAGATTTATCCATCCAGGATTTAAACTGACAAATGCTCCTGAAGTTATCCTTCTTTCATTTATAATCCTTGCCCTCTCCATAATAGTCCTTTCAATAATCACTTCTAAATTTGAGGAACAGATGCAGAGATTGAAGAGGGAGACTTCAAAAGTATACCAGACAGATGTTGGAAGGGTGAGTGCTGCAGCCGCTGCATTTTCTCTTGGTGTTGCAAATATGAAAAGAAGGAAAATCCGTACACTTTTAACTTCAATAACATTAATACTTCTCACATTCACAGTCCTTTCTTTCACCTCAATAAAATCATATATGAAATTTACAAAGGTTTTGAGACCAAATCCTCCATATTACCAGGGAATTCTTTTAAGGGACAGATGCTGGTTCCCATTGCAGGAAGTTGCTCTTAGTTATGTAATAGATGAGTTTTCCTCAAAAGGAACAATAGTTCCAAGAGCATGGTATATTCCAAGTGAACTCGGACATATGGGTGGAATACAGGTTAAAAGGAAAGATAAGAGATTCTGGGTTTCAGGATTGATAGGATTATACCCTGAAGAAACATCTGTCACACATATTGATAGGACACTTATAGCAGGAAAGTGGTTTGAGAAGATTGATGAAAATACATGTATAATTTCTCAAAAAATTGCAGAATTCCTCAATATAAGAAAAGAAGATGTTGGGAAGGTATATGTGGAGGTATTTGGAAAGAAGTTTCTTGTAAAGGGTATATTTGACAGTAAAAGATTGATGGAAATTAAAGACCTTGATAATGAACCACTTACTCCTGTAGACTTTTCATCATTTTCTGAAAGTGAAAGAACGAGGATGAGCATACAGAGGAGTGCGCAGGTTTATCAGAGGAAAGTGATTATTCCTGCTTTTATACATAGAGATGCAGAAAATATTATCCTTTTCCCTTATAAAAAAGTGATGGAGATGTCAGGGACTCTCCAGTCAATAGCTGTGAAATTTAAAGAAGGAGTGGATTCAAAATCACTGGTTGAGGATTTCATTTTAAAACTTGCAGGAATAGTCTTTGCAGGGATAGGGGAAAAGACTTATGTTTATTCAAGTATAGGTTTGACTGCAGTTTCAGGACTTTCAAACCTCATTATACCAATTCTCATTGCAGCCTTAATCGTTCTCAATACAATGCTCGGTTCAGTTTATGAGAGGATAAAGGAGATTGGAACTTACAGTGCTGTTGGGCTTGCTCCTGTCCATATCGCTTCTCTTTTCCTTGCAGAATCAATGGTATATGCAGTCCTTGGTGCAGTTGCAGGTTATCTTATAGGTCAGATTCTTGCAAAGATAATGGTTGTTACAGGAATGCTCAAAGGACTTATTCTCAATTATTCTTCACTTTCTGCAGTTTTTGCAACAATAATAATTGTCTTTACAGTCTTGCTTTCAACTCTTTATCCTGCAAGGAAGGCATCACAGATGTCTGTTCCTGATGTTACAAGAAGATGGGTTTTGCCTAAACCTAAAGGTGATAGATGGGAATTTGAATTTCCTTTCACTGTTAGTGAATTTGAGGTTCTCGGTCTTGCAACATTCCTGACAGATTACTTCAATTCATATCAGGATATATCTGTCGGTGACTTCTATACAAATGGAGCAACTTTAAGATACGAAAAAATTGATGGAAATAAAAATAAATATTATATTACAACAGAGGTATGGATTGCTCCATTTGACCTTGGTGTAAGCCAGAAGATGGAGATAATAATGGAACCACTTGGAGAATACAATTTCTATACAATCAATCTAATTCTTACAAGGATGAGTGGAGAGGCTGGTGACTGGGAAAGGTTAAACAGGAAATTCCTGGATGGAATAAGGAAACAGTTCCTTATATGGAGAACAGTAAGTACTGAGATAAAGAAAGATTATGAAAATCAGGGTAAAGCAATTTTGAAACTGGTGTAAAAAAAATGGAGAGAGAAAGAAAAATTTTCAGAGAGGGGATAGAAGAATTTGAGCCAGAAATAAGGGAGCCGTTTGTTGAAGGGTTCAATCTCAGAACCGTTATTTCCGCTTTATTCATCGGATTTGTTATGCTTCCAGGTTCAATATACCTTGGACTTATAACAGGTGCAGGGCTTGGTGGAGCAGCACAGTGGGTAACTGTAATACTTCTTGTTGAGATAGCAAAAAGGTCATTCGTTGAATTAAAAAAACAGGAAATTTACATTATCTATATCCTTGCATCCTCTCTTGTAAGTGCAGGACTTGTTCTTGGTGCTGCAAGTTTGATTCTTCAGGGAGGGGCTTTCAGTGATTTGATATGGAAGCAGTATCTTGTCCGTTCACCTTATGCAAAATTTTTTGGAGTTGCAAAACATATACCAAAATGGGCAGTTCCACCTGCTGATTCAATAGCTCTTGTTAAAAGGACATTCTTCCACAGAGACTGGGCTATTCCAATTTTACTCCTTATAGTCCACAATGTTCTTTTCCGTATAAATATGTTTTCTCTTG
>Ga0164318_10005501_pt1 | contig 12246 bp, 9 predicted proteins | sample GuaBasSedimGuay9_FD_113734 | JGI IMG/M metagenome (GOLD analysis project Ga0164318, IMG submission 113734) | Subseafloor sediment microbial communities from Guaymas Basin, Gulf of California, Mexico - Guay9, Core 4571-4, 0-3 cm | ecosystem: Environmental > Aquatic > Marine > Hydrothermal vents >... | reverse complement strand
TCCAATATATTTCTCTATACAAGAGCTAAAAAAAGCTGTAACCGACATGGCGTCTAGACACCAATCCGACAGATCTGCTATAGATCTGCAACTAAAGGTTGACAACCTAATAGACAACCCAGACCTCTACTTCATAACACAACCCGAAATAAGCGAAGAGATATATAGAAAGATAGAATATGACGAACCCCATAGGAGCGGAAAAGCCTTCGTTAGAATTTATGAAAGACTGTTCTCGCCAGGCATAAACATTATTGCTCTAGGAGGGCTGCCCAGCGAAGTCCAGATATCTACAGTTTCAACAATACTGAAAGCTATCTGGCGTATAGTTAACGCGTATTCTCAGGCAGGATCAAAGCTCCCACTTTTCATAATTGTTGAAGAAGCACACATATACTCGCCAAGAGACAGAGAGAATCCGTCAAAAGAAATACTTGAAAAGATTGCTAAAGAAGGGAGGAAATTCGGCATAGGCTTGGGAATAGTAAGCCAGCGTCCAAGAGAACTTTCACCGACATTATTGGCACAGTGCGGCACTCTTATAGCGTTACGTACGTCAAACCCGGAAGATCAGAGACATATCTTGAACAGTATGGAAGAAGTTATGACAGAACTCATCCAAAGCCTCTCTGGGCTAAGCGTAGGAGAAGCGATAGTCTCTGGACCGTCTGCACCTCTTCCAGCAATAGTGAAGATATACAATTTCCAAGAAATATACAACGTGGAGTTAGGTGGGAAAGACATCAACTGGACAAAGGAATGGAACAAAGAGCCGGAAGAGACAGATATACTGCCCTTCCTATTTACACATGAAGAAAGAAAACTGTTCGAAAGAAAACAGGAGGGGCTAGACAAGTTCTTCAAATAACCTTTTTACTCCCTCTACTACGCTTTCTGCAACAGTTATTTTTGATACTGGAGACGGCACAGTGTCTGTTGCAATAACTTCCTCAACGCCAGAAAATAGGAGCCTATCCAATGCGCCTTTCACCATTACTGCATGAGTACATACTGCATAGACCTTTCTGGCGCCATGTTCTAAGCTGTGCTTAGCGGCTAGAGACATTGTACCACCTGTACTGATTATGTCGTCAACAATGATTACATCTCTATCTTTGACATCAAGTTCTTTTGGCAAGGCTCTAACTTCTCCCGTAACCCTATCCCTCTCTTTTACAATGTAGTCAAAGTCTGCACCAATATACTCTGCAACCTTACCAGCCCTGTCTAAAGCACCTTTATCGGGAGCCAAAATTACGGGATTAAATGTTTTTCCTCTAAAATACTCTGCAATCTCCCTATAAGGGACAACGTTTATGGAGGGTATACTAAGCCATTCCTCGAGCACCGATGGTTTGTGAAGATCCACCGTTAGCAACGCGTCAACTCCCGCGGCTTCAAGGCTTTTCAGCACAACCTTTATGCTGATGGGTTCTCCTTCTAGGAAACGCTTATCCTGGCGCGCATAGGCCATATAGGGTATCACAGCAAGCACGGTATCTGCGCCGACTCCCTTCAAAGCATCTATAGTCAACATTAGTTCCATCAATCTTTTTTCCTGAGGGAAAAAGAGCGAGTGGACAATTATTGCTGCTCCTTCCGGTTTTTCTGGAACTCTAACGTACGTCTCGCCGTCTGGAAAAGTCTTTTTTTCAACAAAAATGAGCCTGTCTTTGAGCATTCTAGCGATTCTTGCAGCCAAACCATTACCAGCATCTAGCGTGTATACTGTCATTCCGCCATAGAAAGAGGGTTCTCAAATAAGTGGTTATCGACAAAAGCTCCCCTCTAAATCTCTCCAGACAACATTGCATAGTATATTTGTCCTGTTGATATACCACCGTCACTCGCTGGAAGCCTTTGGGGGAGTACGACGTTCTTTTTTCCAAAGATTTCTCTAAGACTTTTGATGATTATAGTGTTTACAGCAGCACCACCGGATACTAGCACCTTTTTTGCTCCCTCCTCCTTAGCCACTATGCCAAGCCCGCGAGCTAACTCATATTGTACAGTATACGCTATATCCCGTAGACTTAAGCCGTCGAAACCTCTTTCTAGCAAGCTTAAAAAGAACTCCTTTGTCTGAACTACACCGTCTTCCCATTCAATGGTTAGCCCCAGATGGTTTCCGCCGAGCCCAGCAGCCTCCAACCTGATTGCAGGTTCTCCCTCATAGCTCCTTTCCCAACAAACCCCTAACAGGGCAGAAAAAGCATCTAGAACGCGTCCAATACTAGACGTTTTAAGGTTATTGCTTGCCTGGTGCAACGCTATTTTAAGCTCTACATTCCCTCCAGGAAGTTTATCGCTCAATCTATACTTCCTGCTGATCCGTAATGCCTCATCCATCCCATATATCTCATATAAAATCCCAGCAACAATTCTGGCTGGATATTTCGTAGCCCTATCGCCGCCAGGCATGGGAATATATTCTAGATGTCCGAGTCTTTCGTAGCTTCCATCTTCACCTATATATAACACTTCGCCGCCCCAGATCATCCCATCATCTCCATACCCTATACCGTCTATCGCGATGCCGTAAGCTTCTTTGAGGTCGTTTTCTGCCATTACTGAAGCTATATGTGCGACATGGTGTTGCACCCTGTAAACGTCGCTACCACACTTTGATGCTAGTTCTCTTGCAAGTATAAGGGAAAGATAATTGGGATGCTTGTCAGCTATAATTTTGGACTCACAGATATCTATTCCATAGTTCTTTATGAGAAAATCAATAGCCTCCCGAAGATAATCCAGAGTCTCAATGTTCTCAACGTCACCGATATACTGGGTAGGTATAATATACTGTTCAACGCCAATCGCTCCAGCATCGTTGAGCATAGCTCCCACGGCGATTGCTGGTCTCTCAAGTTTTCTCCACACTTCTATCCATCGAGGCGCATAACCCCTGCTTCTTCTAAGGAACATAGGTGTTCCGTCGGTGAACCTAACAACACTATCATCTGCCCTGTTAACGATTCTCCTGTTATGTGTTAGAAAAAAGTCTGCAATATCTCCTAGCTTCTTTAGTGCATCGTCCAAGTCTTTTGATATAGGATAGCCGCTGATATTCCCACTGGTCATTATAAGAAACTTGTCACGTGTCTCATTAAGCAAGAGATAATGTAGCGGGGTATAGGCCAGTATTACGCCAAGCGTGTCAAGCCCGGGAGCCACTTCCTTTGAAACCTCATAGCTTTTTCTAGGTAAGACAACGATAGGTCTAGCAGAGCTTGTCAACAGGTCTTCAGCTTCTTCAGTAACATATACAATCTTCCTTGCAACATTGAGATCCAATGCCATTATTGCAAAGGGTTTTCTGCTCCGTTTTTTGCGTCTCCTTAACTCCTTCACGACATCATCGTCGGTAGCAAGAGCGGCTAGATGAAAACCCCCAAGTCCTTTAACTGCTACAATATAACCTTCATCGATAAGCTTGGCTGCTTCACTTATCGGATCTCTACATCTTATCGGAGCTCCATTTCTATCAGTAAGATATAGCTGAGGACCGCACTGTGGACAAGATATTCCCTGTATGTGAAATCTCCTGATAAAACCAGGGTCACTATACTCTTTTCTGCAATCTTCACATAAGGGAAAGAACTTCATTGACGTATTTTCTCTATCGTAGGGAGTATGTTCAATAACCGTAAACCTCGGTCCACACCAGGCACAACTATGAAACGGATACCTATACCAACGCGAAGTAGGATCCAATACTTCCCGAAGACAATCATCACACATTCCAAAATCTGGCGGTATCATGGACAACTTTGTCTTTACGGTCCCGCTTCTCTTGATCTCGAAATCAGCGAAACCCCACGGCTTGACCCACTCAATTTCGATTTTGTCTAGCTCTGCTGCTCGCGGTTTTTCGTTCTTCAGTTTTTCGATAAAAGAAATTATGCTCTTTTTCTCGCCTTCTACCCATATTTCTACTTCCGAGCCTCCTAGATTCTGCACATAGCCTTTCAGACTACAATTTTTCGCTAATCTATAAACGAATGGCCTAAAACCGACCCCCTGAACGATCCCTGTCACTCTGATACGGGCGGCTTCCAGCATGATACTACAATCATAACCTTCTGTTCCAGAAAATATAAAGGTTGATCGTATTTGATTGATGATAAAATGTTCGATCCAAACTATGCGGCAAAAATAACGTTGCTCTTGTCTAAAGAACCTAGGTTTACAGGCACACCCGGGGAAGAAAGAGCTAGAAAAATAATAGCAGAAGAATTTGAAAAAATGGGATATGTACCACAAACTGAACATTTCTCTACGAAGATATACAAGATAAACAAGGTTAGTCTCGAATCCATAGCTCCCTACAGAAAAGAATACGAGGTAAGTGCTGTTGGGTTTAGCGGAACAACCCCTGACGAAGGTGTTACCGGAGACCTCGTATACATAGAGAATACTTGTAGAGCACTGATACCAGAAAAGGATGAGTGGATAGGTCTCGTGTCCACGCGTCCAAGCAAGGAGGAATGGAAGTTTTTAGCCGGAAAAGCCTCAGCTATCATAATCGCTGAGGGAAACCCTTATCGCCACCTATCCCGAGTAAGCATACCTTATGAATGGCGTGAAAAATTTGGCAACCTTCCAGCCGTCTATGTGAAATTCGATGATGCATTTGAACTCCTCAATGTAGAAAAAGTTAGGGTTGTTCTAGAGCAAGAGATTGTGAATACAACAGCCTATAATGTTGTGGCAGAAAAAAGAGGTTACAAGTATCCCGAAGAGATAGTATTAGTAACCGCCCACTATGATAGTGTTTACGGAGTTAAGGGCGCTGTGGACAATGCGGGTGGAACTGCATTTGTTTTAGCTCTCGCAAAGGCTCTATCTAATGCTAGGGTAAAGAGAACTGTTAGGTTCATCCTTTTCTCGGGCGAAGAACTAGGACTGAGAGGTTCCCTAGCCTACATTGAACGACATAAAAAAGAGCTGGAAGATATCAGGCTTGTAGTGAACTTGGACGTTCACGGCGGTATGCCGGGGTTTAACAGTGCCATTGTGACTGGGCCGAAGAGTCTTTCCAGCTATGTTGAATCGCTTTCCAAAAACATCGGAGTAAACATGAAAGTAAACAATGACATAATGAGTAGCGATGGGACATCGTTCGCCTGGAAAGAGATACCTGTGGTCAACTTCTACAGGTCGAGTGGTGCTGGCGTAGATATGCATACAATTCGTGACGATGAAAGATATATCCACCCGAAAGCCTATGAGCTTTTAGGAGAAATCGTATACAGGTTCTTGGTTGATGTTCTTAACGCCGAGGAATTCATGTTTCCAAAACAGATACCTGATGACCTGAAGAAAAAAGTAGAGGAATACTTTAAGAAACGCTTGGGAATAGTAGAGGACTGAAACTATTTTCTCCTAAGCTTTTTTATACCTCCTTTAAGGCTGTAAGCCTTATATCCCAATCTCCTAAGGAAAAATGCTGCCTCCCTGCTAAGAGCTCCTTCATCGCACAGGAACACGTAGGTTTTATTTTTGTCTAGCCTAACTGGTTTTTCGAAAACTTCGTCGAAATCCATGTGAATGCTCCCTTTTAGATGCCATTTCATGTATTTTTCTTTAGGACGAAGGTCTACTACTAGGGATCCTGGAGGAATTGTCTCTATGTCGACGGTGCTGACATCTTCGTCTAATGATATCTTTCTCACATCGATTATCTCAGCATTAGAGATAGCTTCATACAAAATATCCACCCCTACCTTTTTCTCCTCCTCTTCGATTTCCTTCGGATTAGTATGTGTAGCAGGCCTTACGGTGAAGGCGCCACAGTATTCCTTTACCAGGCTAGAGTATTCATATGTACCAATTTCTCTTGCTACCTTTACGATATCATCTTTGTCAAATCCGATGAGGGGTCTGAAGATCTGCATTTTTATAGCAAGGCTTGAGACATACAGGTTTCTTAAAGTCTGAGAAGATACCTGCCCAAGACTCTCTCCCGTAACAATTGCTTCGGCTCCTACTTTTTGTGCGATTATTTCTCCAGCTCTATACATGTATCTTTTCAAAAGAACATTAAGGTAGCTTCTCTTTGTCTTCTCTCTAAGCTTTTTTAGAATCTGCGAAAATGGAATAACATATAGCTTGGGGTTGTAGCCATAACTCCACTTATCTCCTAGAACCTTAAGGACGGCCAGAACTGCCCTCTTATAGGCTTCACCACCTAGGTTGCAAAAAACATAGTGAACCTTCGCCCCCCGTCTCAACAAATACCAAGAAGCTACAGCCGAGTCGAAACCCCCTGAGAAAAGTGATACAACTTTGCCTTCGCTACCTATCGGCAAGCCTCCGTAGGCATAGATTATGTCTGTGAAAAAATATGCTCTTTTTTCTCTGACCTCGACATAGGCTGTAACCTCTGGGTTCTCTAAATCTACTCCCTTACCATACTTAAGCAGGTATTCGCCTAGTTTCTTTTCAACATCTATTGATGTAAATTCATGGACTCCGCTTCTCCGAGCTTCGACCGCAAAAACTTTTTTTGAAATCTTATCCGCAAAAAACTCTTCAGCCTTTTTTAGGAGATCTTCTAGTCCATTAAACTCAACCTCATGTGCTGGCGACAGAGATTTAATTCCGAAGACCCTCTTTAAAACGTCTATTGAATCGCGTGGCGCATAGACATAGATTCGACCCCACTCTCTTCGGATTTCAAACTGGTATCCCTCGCTTTTCAACGCGTCTTTCATGTTCGATATCAATATTTTCTCGAACTTATTCCTGGCAGATTTACCTTTGACAGTAATCTCTCCTAATCTGACAATAATTACGTCTCGTCCCATAATATCCTGTTTGATATAACAAACGCTATCCATAAATCAGGTTCGTTAAACTTTTAAAATATGGCTGAAATTGTCCTGAGCTTTGGAGAATTTGTTGGGCTTGTTATAGGTACTGTGGCTTTGATAATCTTGCTCATCATCATTACGATAGAGTATAAAAATTGGAGAATGAAGAGAGAAACAAAGAAACTAATAGTACGTGCGACATCTGAGAAATAGGCAATGAAGAACTCAGGCGGAACTGAAAGGGTGAAGACGCCCGCATATGCTGAGCTAAGATAAAATTCTATATTCGTGACTTAATATTACAAAAAGGGGCTATGACGATTTGAACCCGAAATGATTGATTTCGTGATATAGGCCGTCGCGGCCGAGCCCCCTATAGAACTTCCACTTCTGTTCCAATGGCTTGTCCGGGTAATTGTTTTCTAAAATAGGCTATCACTCTTCCTCTTTTTCCGTGCTGCTTTACGATCCTTCCGATAAACTTTTCTCCCGACACAGGATGATTCCATACAACTTTTCTTCCTATTAGTCTGTGGAAGTCCTTATATCCTACTCCCTCAACTTTTATAATCATCTGTCTTGGATAGTACTTATTTCTTCCTAATCGGAAGTTGACAATCCACCCCTTCATCTTAGGGCACCAGGATTGAATTAATAAAATGGAGAAAATTATTATTTACGACTCCCGCTACAAGTGAACTACAGTAGGTCAATGTTATCCTTAAAGTCTAAGCCGTCTATCAGCCTAAGTGTTAGCTCTGCGACTTCCCTATCTATGACATTTCTAAGTGCTACGTCTTCTTCGTAAAGTTCAATGATTCTTCTCCTAAACGGTCTTTCTCCCCCCTCATCCCTTAGGTTTAAAGCTAGGAACGAGTAGTACCTAAATATGTCAGCCCATGGCAGATAGGGGTCTTTAGTACGTTCTACAAGATTCTCGTACTCTCTCAATTGTTCCTCCATAACCTTACTGTATAAGGGTCCTTTTTTCTCGATTTCTTTGCGAACATATTCTATGACTGAGTCGTAAATGTCTTCGAAGAGTTTTCTAGCCTTTGACCCTTTAGGCTGTCTTGCAAATATCTCCATTAAAAGCTCAAAGTATACTCCTGACACTTTGTATTTTAGCTTGTATCCTGTAGCCTCCAAAAGTGTTTCATAAACCCCAGGTCCTTTACCCGTCCAGGGCGTACTTCCGCTTCCACTATGGAATGAGAGAAGAGCACCATATCTTCTTGCTATAGCAGACATAATCTCAACTCTCCTATACAGCTCTTCTAGGCTCCCGCTGTAGTCTTTCTTCTTTTCAAAGCCTACATTAGGTGCAATATAGTCTACAGGGATACCACGTTCCCAGAGCTCGTTTAGGTAAAACAACATCTCTTTGGGTTCTGTCACGTGTGGTGTTTCATCAAAAGCTATTTCGATTCCAAACTCCCATGGAGTCTTTTCTTGGAAGATCTTGTAGACCCTTTCTGCTACCTCTATGCTTCTCCAATACTTGACAGCAATCCGTTTGATCTCTTCCTCTCTGAATCGGAAATTGTAGGATTTTCCGCTCTCACCTATGACAGTAAACCTTTTGTCCAAATATCTTTCAAGGATCCTTTTCCATCCATCGATGCCTTCAAATGCAGCGTCTAGATCCTTCTTGTCCATCTTGTCAGCTTCATATCTTATTAACTCACACGTATCTAGTGTATAAAACCTGATTACTCCAGTTGATACAGCCTCTTCAACTTCATCCTCAATGTACTTGAGAGCCTTATCGATATCTTCATCTGATATCTCATATTCACTTTTTACTCCTGAGATCCTTTTTACGGCAGCAATGCTTGAAACGGATACCGAAACATGATCAGCCTCTAGTTCCACGACTACACCCTCCGTGAAAGCATAGTTTGCCGCCAAGCTTAGGTACTCTTTTATAGATGTTCCCGTGTGTCCGCGTGTAATCTCGTATTTTCCTGGAGGAGCATTTATCACGTATTCAGGCGCCGTCTCTCTGCCATAAGAGAGCATTAATGTTCCAACGGTTCGTCTAAGTTTAAATGCTCGAAGTATGCCGGGCAGAAAAACATGTGGGATTCTGATACCTATTGCTGGATGGTGTACAACTCCAAGATATATGGGGGTTTTTAACGACATATCGAGAAATATAAGGTATACGACCGTATAAAGAAGTTTACAAATACCTTTAAATCTCAAACACATTCGCTAACTCTTAGTAGATAAGATTCCTCTCTCTTCTAGCTTTAAGGCGACTTTTCTCAATACGCCCCGTATAAATGTGCGGTTTTTAAGCCCACCCATTTTTATCGCCGCTTTCCTAATGCTCCCCTCCTTTGCGACTAGTCTCAATATCTCCCTTTCATATTCGTCGAGTTCTGGAAGATGTTTTAAGGCCAGCGAAGCCATTTCTTGTGGTGTTTCTCTATACTTCCACGAATAATCCTGGTCACTTATTGGTGTGTCGAATCTCCGATGCCATTCAAACTCTACGATATATACGAGAGAGTTTTCGCCCAGCCACGGATAGTGTTTCTTTAGCGTGGCAACAAGTTCCTTCCTATCGGAAAAACCGTCCATGAGTGCCTCTTCCTCTCCGAGATCCTTGACTTTCTTCCTTCTGACAGATTTTATAACGGCTAGTCCTAATACAAGCCCTCCACAGTGAACTAGAACTTTATCGCCGGGTTTTACACCTGGATTTTTTGCTCGGATCGTAACATGTTTTTTATCGCTCAAAAGAAGGTCGAGGTATTTTCGGGAAAACATTAGATGTTTTGTTTTCATGCCCCTCTTATCTCTCCAAAGTGATTGTAATTTCTGGATACTCTGGTACCTGTCTTTCTCCTTTGCCTGTTTCATGTATTATTACTTTCTCAGCCCTTATCGTACCTTTAATGTCTTCTGCTACTTTTTCAAGATAGTCACGATACTTGCTAGAGTAGATGTGTATAGCCGCTATGTTTGCGTTTAGCGCTATTTTCATGTCATGTTTTGCTCTTCTCGCTTCTGCAATAACTGCTATAGCGATGTCTCCTATCTCGGCTTCTTTATCGTTGAATTCTTCTTCGCTGGGCCAAGGCGAGGTTGTTATGCTCTTCCACTTTTCCTTTCCTTCGTACAGGCGGTGATATATTTCTTCGGATACATGCGGAGCAAACACTGAAAGCATCTGAAGTGTTCTCAGTATAACTAGGTATAGTGTATATTTTGCTGCCTCACTACCCTTGTCCTCTTTTGATAGCCTATACTTTATGGCCTCTAGGTAATGGTCGCATAGCTTATGCCAAGAGAAGTCTATGATTTTTGTGGAGGCTGTCTGGAAGTCAAATTCCTCTAGGCTTTTTGTCACTTCTTTAATTGTGGATGAGAGTTCTCTCAGTATCCAGTGGTCAATAGGTGTTAATTCTACCTTGGACTTTGGCTTGTAGTCCTTGATAAATATGTAGGCAAACCTGGAGGCATTCCAAATCTTTGTCAAATATCTCTTAGTGTATTTTAATCCCTCCCAGGAAAATCTAACGTCTTGTCCTGTACTTGCGGCCGTTGCTACCCACAACCTGAAAGCATCTGCACCATATTGTTCGATAACATCTAGCAACGCCACGTAGTTTCCATAGCTCTTATGCATCATTCGGCCATCCGTTCCCCTAACCATACCGTTAATGAGCGCTGTCTTGAACTGTGACTTTCCGAAAAGTGCGACACCGCGAAGGATGAGGTAGTAATCCCATGTCCTTATGATATCATAACCGTTGGGCTGAAGATCCGCTGGAAATAGTCTCTCGTCCATGTTGTCTGGCCAACCTGCATGTACAGCTGCAGTTATGCTGGAATCCATCCATGTATCCATTACATCTGTCTCGCCGACTAGTTCAGTCGAGCCACACTTTGGACAGACTTTAACCGGCGGAGGATCCTTTCTAGGGTCTATTGGGAGATGTTCTGGCTCTACGACAATTTCATGACCACACTTCTTACAATAGTATACTGGGAAGGGCGTCGCGAAGAGTCTCTGTCTGGAAATCACCCAGTCCCAATCCAGACTTTCAACCCAGTTTTCAAGCCTCTTATACATGTAAGGCGGAACCCACTGAACCTTTCTTGCCTCTTCGAGGACCTTTTCTGCGAGCTCGCGAGACTTTATAAACCACTGTTTCTTCGGCAAAATCTCTACGGGAGTGTGGCACCTCCAGCAGGTTCCAACACTACTCCTAACGGTCTCTACCTTGACCAAGAGCCCGTTCTCGCGCAAAAGCTCGACCATCTTTTTTCGAGCTTCTTCTATCCTCAGTCCCTTCAATGGTCCGGCGTTCTCGTTCATGAAACCTTTATCAGTTATCGAGATTATGATGGGCAGGTTGTACCTTTTCTGCCACTTTACGTCCGTTTTATCACCGTATGTACAGATCATCACCGCACCTGTTCCAAACTCTTTATCCACCTCTGGATCGGTAATAATCGGTACTTCTCGTTCGTATATGGGTACTATAGCCTTTTTTCCAACAATATTCCTATACCGCTCATCCTCAGGGTGAACTGCTACTGCTACACACGAAGCAAGCAGCTCAGGTCTTGTAGAAGCTATAATGAGGTCTTCACCTGTCTCCTTTACCTTGAACTTGAAGTAATACAAGGGTCGATCTTTCTCAACATATTCCACTTCTGCCTCAGCTATCGCTGTCTCGCATCTAGGACACCATATGACTGGGTGCTCGGCCCTATAGGCTAGACCTTTCTTGTACATTAACACAAAGCTTAGCTGAGTCCTACGCCAGTAGTCTGGGTCCATAGTCCTATACTCTGTGGACCAGTCGATACTAAGCCCAAGAGCCTTTAGCGCTTTTTTCATTGCATCAATCCATTTTAGCGTGAACTCCTTGCTGAGTCTGATGAACTCCTGTGGATCAAATTCGCTCTTCTTTTTCCCAGTGACTTTTTCTACCCTAACCTCAGTCGGAAGTCCATGACAGTCCCAGCCTTGCGGAAAGAGCACATTGAAGCCTCTCATCCTCTTATATCTGGCAACAAAGTCTATGTACGAGAAATTTAGAGCATTCCCCACATGAACCTCTCCGCTTGGGTAGGGTGGTGGTGTATCGATACTATATGTTGGCCTGCTTTTGTCTTCGCGGTCAAACCTATATAGTCCCCACTCCTCCCACGTTTTTTGCCACTTTTTCTCTATCTCCCTAAAATTGTATCTTTTTGGGAACTCCTCCATAAATACCCCCATCTACCAATCTAGACAGCGATATAATACAACCTGTCACAAATAAAGTTAGAGAACTAAAGCCATGGGCAGGATCACTCAACAAATTAAGCGTACAAGTTATTCTACGCCCCGCATCATGATCACCTGCCAACTTAACAGAAAGAAAAACACTATTTAATCTTTCCTTTGAACTCAAGCTTAGTGATA
>Ga0164318_10005500_pt1 | contig 12246 bp, 5 predicted proteins | sample GuaBasSedimGuay9_FD_113734 | JGI IMG/M metagenome (GOLD analysis project Ga0164318, IMG submission 113734) | Subseafloor sediment microbial communities from Guaymas Basin, Gulf of California, Mexico - Guay9, Core 4571-4, 0-3 cm | ecosystem: Environmental > Aquatic > Marine > Hydrothermal vents >... | reverse complement strand
TCAAAGTACCACCATCCCCAGCCGTAGAGACCAATATCCTCGAAGCCGTAATCGTCTGGGATTGATTCCTGAGGGCTGGTTTTTAGGTCTTGGTTCACAGCCTCTAACCCAGCCGGGAGCGGGTCTTCAATGATCACATAACGCCGCGTGCTAGTAACCACAATGGTCAGCTTCCCCATCAAAAGGTCGCCCCGTGCCGCTTGGTTGATGGGCGTTTCCTTGTCATCCAGAGAGTAATAACTGCGCGAGATGATAATGCCCCTATCCAGCGCGGCTAACTCCTCTACGGGCAGGTCTACCGTCAGATGGGCGGTGTAATACAAATTTCCCGGCCCGTCATCGCGGCCAATCGCCAGACGATTGATCTCGTCCGCCAGCATATCCGCCGCATCAATCTCTAGCTCAAAGGTCTCGCCCAAGGTTTCTTGGTTAGCTATTCCATTCCCCAGGTGCTTTTGGTTCAGGTAAATAGAATATTGATAATTAGCATCTAGTTCTCCCGTAGCGTCCACCCAATTGGCAAGCGCCATCAGCGCCCAGGCCGTTTCTTGGGTAGTGCGCCAATGACCGGCAGAGCGATTGGTCATCAACCAGCGCACGGCGTTGGCATTAAGCACGTTATCGGGGTCAATTTCGGTTAGAGCGCCTAAAATGATGGCAGTCGTCCGAATATCCGTGTTCCAATTCCAATAATCGTTCCAATCCTCCTCCCAGTGCGTTCCCGTGGCAGACATAATGGCCGCATTGCCGAAATCCGAAATCAGCGTATCAATGCGCTGGTCGCCGGGATTGATGATGAAAAAGGTTTGAGCCAGGTAAGCACGGGCATACAAACTCATGGTTTGGCGTTGCTCAAAAAGCTCCACGGCGCGGCTCATTACCCAATCTTGCCCCGCGCGGGCCAGCGTGTAAACCATAAAAGCCTGGCGGTTGAGCGCATAAGGCGACTCAAGGTTTTGGATGCTTTCTAAGTTGGCTCCTAGGTATTCAACTCCGCGCATAATTACCTCGCTGCTGACGCCGTAACCCGCCTTCCCTGCTTCCACTAAACCCAGCACCGCGTAAGCCGTGGTAATCTCGTTGCTCTCTTGGTTCGACCACCATCCCCACCCGCCATCCGCGTTTTGCCAATTATAAAGTCTTTGCAAGGCAATGTTTATTTGCTCTTCTAAGTTAGCTTCCAGTTCGGGATCGCTCCGTCCGGCGGCTTGCAGGGCCTGGGTAGTGAGCACATTGGGGAGAAAGCGTGAGATGGTTTGTTCAACGCAATCGTAGGGATAATGCGTCAAATAATCCAAACTATCCATCATGGCTTCGCTCAGAGATGGCTCAACCCGCACCGTTAGCTCACCCGAAAGGTCTTCGCTTTGGGGGAGGCTGATGGCTTCGGTACGGGAACCGCCCTCGCTGATGATGCCGGCAGTCCCCACCGCTTCGGGGGCTTCGTACCGGTAAACAGGGATTCCTCCCCCTGGTAGAGTCGCCAAAGTGGGGCGACTAGCGTCTGTGTATCCCCCGCCCTCCACGCCAAAGATCAAGTCCACCCGCTCGGCTTCAGCGTTCACCACCACATCCCAGGTCACATAAGCTTGCTGCCCGTCTGGGATTTGCACCTCCTGCATGACCTCGCTTTGGATTGTCACGCCCTCGGCGTTGAGTCCCACCTTCACAGTAAGGGTTTTCCCAGTGTTGTTGTGGATCGCCGTTCCCAGCGTGGCTGCATCACCTCGCACGAAAAAGCGCGGCGTTTGCGGACGCACCAGCAAGGGTTTAGTACTCACCAAGTCAATGGTCGTTTGCCCCACGCGAGTATCCACGGTAACAGCGCGGCCATCCATGCGCCAGGTGGTGAGGTTGTCGGGCAAAGTGATAGTAACGGTTGCGCTGCCGTTGGCGTCTGTAATAACGTCCGCGGCCCAGTAAGCCGTATCGGGGAAATTCTCCCGCAAATCGAGAACGCCGTAAGCATCAATACCTTTTCCGTATCCTCCGCCACCGCTACCCATCCCCATTCCCAAAGCCATTTGCTCTTGGATTTGTTCGTTGTAATGCTCAATATTGTAGTTAAGCGGGATGGACGTGCGCACTCCCAGCGACTGTGGGTTATAGAAAAAGTCTAAAATTGGCGCCGAGTTGGGGTCGGCGAGGGTTAGGGTTGCCAAGTCGGTCAGGGCCAAAGAAACCTCCGCGCTGACTGGTTTTCCCTCGTTATCGCTCGTGTGAACGGTATAGGTCACCTGATCGCCGGGGCCAGATTCTTCTTTATCTATATTTATCTCAACATTCAGGGCTTTTTGGTCGGAATCGACTTGGATTTCGGTCATGCCTGTCCGAAAATCGGGGATGCCATCGCTCGCCGCGCCTTTGATGATAGACACAGAAATATAGGCATTGGGTGCCATTTCTGCCGTGATGGGCAGCCTGTAGGTGGTACTGTTGCTAGTGAGGTGAATGACCTCTTTCTCGCGGATATGGCCGCGCTCCACCGTCACCAGGGCGTAAGCCGCCTCTTGAAACGGGGACGTGATTAGGATTTCGGCGGTTTCGCCGGGTGTATAGGTGTCTTTGTCGGTGATAAGGTTCAAGGAGCGGTCATCCGTTTGCCGCCAGGGGATGTAGCCGCTGCCCGCCACCCACATATAAGCCGAGGCAATAGCTTTGTTGCCCGCTGAATCGCGGGTGGTGGCAATGGCTTTAAAAACGCCGCCATTAGGAGGGGTGAAATTTACGCTGGCGTAGCCGTGGGCATCTGTTTCCACATTTTTAAAGGTATCGACAAGGATTTCTTCTACGCTGGATTCCCAGTGTACAGAGCCATCGGCTTCTTGAACTTGGATGCTGTTCCAGCGGCGTTCAACTATGGTCACGTCTACGCTTTGGTTGGGAACAGTTTCCTCGTCCCAATTGGCTGCTACTAGCTCAAAGGTTTGAGAGACGTTGGCCGTGCCCAAGTATCCCTGGGGGCGCACCCCCACGTAAATGCTGCTTTGGTGAACATTGGCGCTGGCCCGGCTGCTAACTACGTTTCCGGCCAGGTCGGTGATGGTGGCTTCTAGGGTGAATCGCTGCCCGTTGCCGTCTTCGCTCAACTCGGCGGGAACTGTGAAGATGGCTTCTCCGTTCGCGTTTGTAACGGTCACATCGCTGGAGATGATTTCGGCGTGAGCCGCAGAACCGTAGGGGTCGTAATAGTAAATATCGCGTTCGAGGTCGTCAAAGCTGTAGCGGCTCAATTCGCCGGAGGGTTCAAAAGTGTATGGGGAAGCTGCTAGCGTCCAAAAGACATCTGCGTCTGCTACCACACCCCCAGAGAAATAATCTGCCTGCGCCGTAAAGGTGAACTCTTCCCCTGGCAGGGCGTCTGGATGATTGGCGACAACCCCGACCTGGAACTCTGGTTTGCGGTACTCCGCCACAGAAAAGTTCACCCGCCCAATTTCGTCCTCAGCGCCCGCAAAACGGACACGAATCTCATATTCCCCCAAAGAGGCATTTTCATCTAAGAGCAACTCCCCAGAAAAAGTGCCAAAGCCCGATAAGGGCAGGTCTTTTTCGTAGATGAGTTCGTAATCGTAATTGAAAATTTCTACAGTGACGCTATTTTGATGCGGCAGGGAATAGGCCAGGTCATCATTAAGGCGCACAATGCCCTTGAAAGAGACTGGGTGGCCGGGACGATACAACGGGCGGTCGGTGTAAACGTAGGTTGTGGGCTGGTTGGGGATGGTGTAGTAGTTGCCCCAAATGCCGAAATCGTAGGGAGAAACACCGCTGCCCCATTCGCTGGAAGCAACCGCAAAGTGCTGTCCTCCATCAACGAGAGCGAAACGGGCATCGTAAATGGCTTCGGAGACGGGGAGGTTGACATGCGCTAGGCCATTGGCATCGGTAACGCCTGTGGCCAGGGTTTGAAAATTTCCCTCGTAAAAGGTCACGGAATTTCCCGAGATGGGAGCACCGCTTTCTAGGTCGGTCAGCCAAGCCAGGGCCTCAGTGGGTGAAGTTTTTAAGCTTATGTTGGAATCTGCCACAACGACAAGACGGTTATAGTCAATGTAAGTATCGTTTTGCCAGGCTCCGAGGGTGAGGAAATAGAATCCTTGCGGCAGAGCGTCTCCGGTATTGGTTTTAAGCTGGAGGCCAACTAAAGAAGTTTCGTTCATGCTGCCATAGTTTTCGTGTGCCCAATAGTTAACCAGATCATCCCCTGGGGGGCTGTAACTATAAGCGGATTCTTTTCCAGATACTAGGCTAAGGAATTTGGTGGTAGATAGGCGGTAAATGGCAAGATAAACTTTCGGGACGTTCACGTAGCGGATATAGAATTCCTGGGAGCCATTCACGTTGAAAATGACCGGACTATAAGGCATTTCGAGATAGGCCTGAGGGGAATAATTGGTGGTGGTGAAAACAGCCGTGTAGGGCTGAGTGATGGCGTTTCCGTAGATGTCTTTCCCGCCTGGCAAAACTTGAAGAGTGTAGGTAGTGGCCGGCTCTAAGCCCCTGGCCGACATAGACCAACTCCATTCGTTATACGTCCATTCCAGTTCGCCTGCGGGCGCGGGGTCGAGAATAATTTTGCCGTCAAGCGAGTCTATATCCATAGGAGAATTAAAATCAACCGAGACATAGCCTGTAAAATAATTCTGCGTTGTTCCATTCATGGGAGAAGTGTTACGAACGCCGGGGTATAGATAAGTTCTAAATCGCCAATTAATTCCCTCACGGAGGGGGCTGCCGCCAGTATCTGTGGCTGCGGCGGCCAAGATAAAGTCATAAATAGTTCCCAAGGCCAAATTGTGTGTAGGAGTAATAGTTAGGGAGGTGTTGTCCTCATTCCAGGCGAAATCTACCAATACCGGCTCTCCCAACTGACTGATAATTGAAAAAGCGGCTTCTGTAGCAGATTGATTCATAGACTGGCTAAAGCTAATAGTAAATTCTTGGTCAAGGGGCACGTCTTTGTAGTTATATTCTGGGTTAACAATCCAATCGGATAACTGAAAACTATTGACTGTAGATGAAGTGGTAACAAAACTCCATTGACGCCCCTCGGCCAGCGTAGCGCCGTTCACGTCTGTTAGACCAGCGGGAACATTAACCGTATAAAGAGTGGAACTCTGTAATTGCTCGGTGGGCTGAAAAACATAAACCGAGGTATTGATCCATTCCCCTTTACCTTGCACGGCGGGAGAGATTGTCAGCGGCTGGGGCAGATTTTCAGTTTCTTCGGCAATTTGCAATGGCACAATGGGATGGTTAAAAACCACCGTGATCATGCTCATTTTTTCGACCTCGGTAGTGCCATCCACGGGGAGAACTTGCTTGATTTCTAAGTCTCCCAGCACGTTCACCGTGAACTTAAAATCATCGCCCATTTGCACATTTTCCGTGCTGGTTGCCAGGCGGGTCATAACCGCCGTGTAAGTCGCACCAGATTCCAGCTCGCTAGTAGGTTTGAAGCGTATGGTGTCTGGGCTGGGCCAAGTGATGTCCCCGGCCACGGCCTGCCCCTGAGCGTCAATCAATTGCCAAGCGGCAGATGTTGCGCCAACCTCCATGTCGTGGTCAAAGACTATCTCAAGTGGGGCGTTGGGGAGGATTTCCTGTCCCCCAGCGGGGGATGTGGTCAGCACCCGTGGTGAGAGGGGAGCGTCATCCACAACCGCCACCAAGGGGGTGGGAATCGCCGTGGGGGTTGGTATTTCCGTGGGGGCAGCGGTCTCTTCTTCAGAGAATGGTTTATTGCAAGCGGTAAACAAGCCAACGAGCAAGATAATGATAATGATGGTAAGTTTTTTTCTTGTGTTCATGGAATGCTCCTGTTCTTAATAGAACGCGGATAACGCGGATTTAACGGATTCACGCGGATAAATACTTTTTTTGTTTAATCGAACGCGGATGACGCGGATTCTGCTAATCCTCGCGGATTTTAATTTTTTTATGTTTTTAATCCGCGTCCATCCGCCCAATCAGCGAGGTCAGTGTATTTCTGGCACATCCGCGTTCTATTAAGGTCATTCTACCAAAATCCTAACATCCACCGCCACGGCGCCTTGACCATCGGGCAGGACGCGCAGGGGATTGATCTCTATTTCGGATAATTGCGGGAAGTCAGCGGCCAGTTGCGCCAGGCGTTGCAGGACGTCAAGAGCAGCATCCCTATCGGCGGGGGGAAGGTGGCGAAAACCTTTGAGCTTGCGCCCCGCCCAAGTTGATTCCAGCATCCGCTTGGCTTCAATCTCAATCAGAGGGGCAAGGCCAAATTCAATATCTTTCAAACCTTCCACTTCTGTACCGCCGGAACCAAACATCACTAACGCGCCAAATTGGGGGTCTTGAACAGCCCCTATAATAACCTCTTGCCCAGATGGAATCATCCGTTGTACATGAACACCCTGAATTTTAGCTTGAGGCCGGGCCTGTTGAGTTTGGCGAGTAATGGTCTTAAAACTCGCCCGAACCGCTTGCGCGTCCCTTAAATTAATTGCTATGCCGCCCACATCAGATTTATGAGAAATATCGGGGGAGGATATTTTGAGCACTACCGGCCATCCAATCTTCTGAGCGAGTTCAACGGCCTCGTCAGCGTTCTGGGCCAATTCCATTTTCGCCGTGAAAATTCCGTAAGCATCCATAAGCTGGTGCGCTTCATCGTCCGAAAGGAAATCGCCGGCGTTTTCGTTTCTATGGGCAAGCAAATCTCTCACCACTTCTGTCTTCACATCATCGTAGCGAATAAATTTTGCTTTGGCGTGTTCTAATAGCTCAGCCCGTTCTACCAAAGCAGACAAGGCCGCCGCGGCTCGTTCGGGGAAACGGTATTCGGGAACGTGCGCGGCGCGTAAATGCTCCACGGCCTCTTGAATAAGCCGCTCTCCCATCACGGCAACCACGACCGGTTTTTGAGCCTGATGAATGATGGGGATCATGGCTAAGGCCACAGACCCAGCCGTAAACATAGGCGGTGTAGGGAAAATCACCATCACGTTATCTACACCAGGGTCGGCCAAGAGAATTTTCAAACATCCCGCAAATTGCGCGGGCGTGGAGGAAGCCAGCATATCAACGGGGTTATGTAACCCGGCCGCGGCGGGCAGAATTTCTTGTAGAGCGTGTTCTGTTTCAGAGGAGAATTCAGCCATTTTTAGCCCCAGCGATTCTAGAGCATCGGCGGCGGTCACACCTGGGCCTCCGGCGTTGGTCAGCACTGCTACGCGGTTCCCCTTGGGGAGGGGGCACCACGCTAGAGCGCGGGCGCGGTCGAACAGGCCTTCGCTAGTAGTGGCCCGCAACACGCCTGCCCTCCGAAAAGCAGCGTTATACGCGCTTTCTCTCCCCGCTAAAGCTCCTGTGTGAGAAGCGACAGCTTTTCGGCCAGCTTCAAATCTCCCTACTTTGAGAGCAATGATGGGTTTGTCCTGGACTACCTTGCGAGCCTCTTCCACAAATCGCCGCCCATCTTTGACACCTTCTAGGTACAACGCTAAAACATGGGTATGTTTATCTGCCGCTACTGGGACAAGCATATCTGTACTGCTAATATCAGCTTGGTTTCCCAGGCTTACCAGGCGAGAGAGACCATAACCTTGCCCGCGCGCCCAATCAATCACTGCCGCGCAAATCGCTCCCGATTGCGAAATGAAGGCCACATCCCCGGGGGTGGGGCCGGGGGGAGGAAGGAATGTGGTGTTGAGCGGGTAATGGGTGTCAAGGATACCAATGCAGTTTGGGCCTACCAAGCGAATGTCGTATTCACGGGCAATTTGGAGCATTTCTTCTTCTAGTTCAGCCCCTTCTGGGCCAGTTTCGCGAAATCCGCCCGAACCAATAATGGCGGCGTGGATGCCTCTCTCTCCACATTCTTTTAGAGCGGTGGGCGCGTACTTAGAGGGAATCAATATTGCCGCCAGATCAACTGGGTCTGGCACTTCGGCAGTAGATTTATAAATGGTTTTCCCCAGCAAAGTTCCGCCTTTGATATTAACAAAATGTACCGCGCCTTCGTAATTGCTTCTTTGCAGGTTGTGGGCCAGTCTGTAACCCAATTTGGCGGGGTTGCTGGATGCTCCGATGATGACAACGCCTTTCGGCTCAAAGAATGGGGTAAGGGATGATGTTTGCATGTAGGGATTCCTTTTTTGAATATCTGTGGTAATGGCATCTGAATCATGAAAGTTAAATAAATAAATCGGTAATAGGCTACCTTCGATATAATATGGTAATTGGAGGTGATAAAAATACCAAAAAGACGCTATCTAAAACTGAAGTAGTTGAACTAGAAAAAGTTCGCGACCACCATAAGAAGCCTTATATGCGCGAAAAAGCAAGCGCGTTACTAAAAGTCGCTTCTGGACAATCTGCCAATAGTGTTGCTCTGAATGGATTACACAAAACTCGAGACCCAGACACAGTTTACAGTTGGTTAGATATATATGAAGCCGAAGGTATCGCAGAACTCCTTATTAAAAAAGGTCGAGGTCGAAAACCAGCGTTTTCGCCTGAGTATAAAAAAGAAAGCGAGGCTAAACAGGCTATTTTAATAGTTATTCGTCGAGATCCACAACAGTTTGGTTATAAACGTAGCCGGTGGACGCTAAAAATGATAAATGAGAGTTACCCTTGGCTAACCTTAGAAAGTGCAAGCGGGCTATTTCAATTGCTCAAGCGTTTGAAAATTAGCTACAAACGCGGACGAGACTATGTCCACAGTCCCGATCCCTATTATATGGAGAAGTTGAGCTTGATTGAACTCATGCGTTTTCGAGCCTATTACAACCCAAAACGCTACGTTTTTCTCTATCTGGATGAATTAACCTATTATCGACAGCCAACTTTAGCTAGAGCTTATGAATGTGCAGGAAAAATTCAACCACTAGCTCAACGCAGTCATCGTAGCAATACCAGTTATCGTGCTTTGGCAGCTCTGAATGTTATGACAGGCCAAGTAAGCTATCGTCAACGAAGTCGAACGAACATTTCTTGCTTAATTGATTTCTGGTATGAGTTATGTGAAGATTATTCTGATGTGGAAATAATCTATGTCGCGGAAGATAATTGGCCTGTCCACTATCATCCTGACGTCTTGGCTCCGTTACAACCACAGAACTTTCCTTTTCCACCAAGATTACCCGATAATTGGCCAACAGAACCGACTAGTAAAGCAAAATTAGATATTCTTCCTATTCAAATACTCTCTTTGCCTACTTATGCTTCATGGCTAAACCCTATAGAAAAACTATGGAGATGGCTCAAGCAAGAAATCCTACATTTGCATCGTCTTAGTGATGAGTGGGCTGACCTGAAGGAGCGAGTTGACCAATTTTTAGCTGCTTTTTCTAGTGGCTCCAATGAGCTACTTCACTATGTCGGCTTATTACCGATTTAATTTTTTAATGTTCATGAGCAGGCTGTTAAAGTGGAAGTCGGTTGAAAACCGACTCACATTCAATGGTTTTAGTCCGTTTTGCCCTGACACGCAAAGCGAACTGACTTTGTAAAGCCTAGAATTTCAATTCAAGGTTTGCTACAGTAAATCGGACATGGAACGAATTTGCGCTCTCGACCCATTTCGCTGTTGTATTTGATATTCATCCTCTTCACATCAACCAAGCTGGCTTCGGACTGATTATCAAAACCCCGAATATAGCGTTTGCTTATCCGGTCTCCTGTAATCGTTCAACTAACCACAGATTGACCAATGTTTCGGGCAAAATGCCACGTTCACATGCTTGAGATTCAACCTGTGTATAGATTTCTGGGACGAGTGTTATGCGCCGCCTTTGCTTTGCTCTAACTTCGAATTCGACCTCGTGTGTCTGATCCCAATAATCGTCCAAGCTGTGAGTATCCCAAAATTCTGCTATTTCATCCAGAGTTTGAGACTTTGAGATATTGGTAAATTGACTCTACTGCAGAAAGGTCAATTTCATCACAAAGGCACTAAGCTCACAAAGAATTCTCTCGAAGGACTCAAAGGAAAAATTCGCTTTCTTTGAAACCTTATAGTTTTTTCAGTGGACTCTAAATTGTAAATTATCTTTTTCGCTCATAACGTCTTCGCTCCTTCTTATCCATATCTCGTCCGCTTAAAATCAATTTTTTGAGAACAAGTCACATTACTATTTGAAAAGTAATGATAATGCATCCAAATTCTTTCAGTTCTTCAGCCATAGCAGATTTGTTTTTGCGATAAAAAAATTGCTGTGTTTATCATTATACATCAAATTACCCCATAAAAAACCAGGGCAATTGCATATGGCCCTGATTTTACTTTGTGATAGTGAATGTTTGTAACCGAACGGGTGTGGTACTCTCTACCGCTCGGTCACAGACACTTCGCTATCCCTTGAAAATGGGCGGGGATTTTTCCATACGCGATTGCTCTGCCCCTAACCTAGATGGAATCCTGCTTATGCTCTCCCCCAAATTCGACATTTTTCCGTCGCACGGCTGTCTTTTCACCGCATTTGGGGGAGATGCCCAACGGGCAGAGGGGGCTATTCTTCTAAAGCATTTTCTATCGCAAGAATACATCCTGAAACATCATTCATCACTTGATTATTCCAAAACCGAACGACTTTATATCCTTGCTCCTCAAGATAAGCTGTTCTTTCTTCGTCGTATTCAGTTTGGTCTAAGTGTTGGCTACCATCAAGCTCGATGATGAGTTTTTCGTTGGTGGCGCAGAAATCTACAATGTAATTGCCAATTGCGTGTTGTCTTCTAAATTTGACCCCCTTAACTTTTCTCTTGCGCAAATATGCCCAGAGTTTTCTTTCAGCGGGCGTCTGTTCTTTTCTCAATTCTGTGGCACGGTGCATCATTTTTGGTGTGCTTCTGCGTGGACGTGGCATTATTTATCCTTTCAATTGTCAAACTGCCCCCTCCTAACCTCCCCCATTTGCGCCCCGCAAAAACCAGCGGGACGAAAATAGGGGAGGGATTCAGATTCTCCCCCAAACTCCATGTTTTTTGGCATTTGGGGGAGATGCCCAACGGGCAGAGGGGGCAAAGACAACTACCCTCTCAACCGCCTAAATCTGATTGTTTTTCAATTCGTTGTAGCCGCTGATTCTCCGTCAGAAAAAACTGCCATCACAAATTCTGACTAACGATATGCCGAATATTTGAAACAAATTCCCCCGGTGATTGTATGACAAGCCCGGTAGCACGGGCAACTTCTGGTGTAAAATCTTTGCTGTTGAGCGTCAGTAAATAATCAGGAGCAAACTGGACAGCAGCTTCTAGAATTGGCGCATCTTTGGCTTCAATGATGGACAACCAGCGTTCATACTGATGTGGTTCAGGATCATCTAAGATTTGCAAGTTGATGTACATTAGTAATTCCGACAAAGCAGGTAGTATTTTGGGAAATTTTAGACGGATATTTCGTTCAGTTTCTACTAAGACCTGTCTCGTCACAACGAGTTGAATCATGCCATATTCTGCTTGTCCTAAAACAACACGACTAGCACCTTTTCGCGAGGCGCTGCCAGCTATTATGATATTGGCGTCAACAAAAACGGTGGGGGTCATGAGGATTTTTGACCATATCGTTCTTGATAAATTTCCTCACGGATATTTGGTAAATCTTCCAGCAAATCGGTCAATGTCACTCCTTCTTCTTCCATCATATCAGCAATTTTATTTGATAATTCGTATGTTCGGAGAGGTTCTGGTGTCAAATAGAATCCCTCGCCAATTTGATAAAGGTTGAGTATATCACCCTTACCAATAGAAAGTGAATCGCGTAACTTGCTCGGAATGGTCATTTGCCCTCGGTCGCGTATTTTAACAGTAAATTGTTGGGAATCAACCTGTGTATCGTATAACATAAAATCCGCCTTTTTCGCATATTCGTAAAATCAGAAATTCACACTTGTTTGTAGTATAGCAGACAAATCAATGGGATACAAGACAAAAGCGCCCGGCACATTCGCTACAGTGAATTAGGAGTAAAACGAATTTGCGCTCTCGGTTTGATTTCTTTCTCAAATCCTGTGATTGAAATCACGGGCTGTTAAAGTGAAAGTCGGTTAAAAACCGACTCACATTCAATGGTTTGGTAGTGGCTCTCAAGTAAGTGACGCGCTTGTCACTGCGAGCGGAGTTTACGGAGCGTGGCAGTCTCCGGCGCCACAAGGGAGATTGCTTCGGCAAAAAACGCCTCGCAATGACAGTACCATCACTTACTTACACTACTAATGGTTTTAGTCCGTTTTGCCCTGGCACGCAAAGCGAACT
>Ga0164318_10005499_pt1 | contig 12247 bp, 13 predicted proteins | sample GuaBasSedimGuay9_FD_113734 | JGI IMG/M metagenome (GOLD analysis project Ga0164318, IMG submission 113734) | Subseafloor sediment microbial communities from Guaymas Basin, Gulf of California, Mexico - Guay9, Core 4571-4, 0-3 cm | ecosystem: Environmental > Aquatic > Marine > Hydrothermal vents... | reverse complement strand
AAGATCATAAAAAAGAGAGGGTATAGAAATATCAGGCCGAATGTAAGGCTTACACTGTCCGAGAAAACTTCGAATCTATCTATTAGTCTGCCAGAAGAAGAGCTTATCGAAAAAAAGGAGGTTATAGATGTAACAAAGAGTCTGTTTTCTAAAACATGTCAAGATGTGCCAGATTATTCGGTGAGAGAGTATTATTTGTTGCCGATGTCGGAGGATTATTATACATTTTTCATTCTGCTGATGCCGTATCGCCCGGAGATAAAAAATACGCTAGATACGTTGAGAAAAATATTAGATTATCCATTTGTTACTTTGCCCGATGAGAAGGGAGAATATTACTCAAGCGAGTGGAAAGAAGATAACTTATTTGGTGCACCTAGAATCGTACAAAAGAAGCTTTTAGGGGTTGTACGTACTGTATATAGATCTAACCTAAAAGGGGATGTTGCAAAAATTTACGGACACATCGGTGGCGAGTTAATAAATGATTTTTTAACATCACCAGAATTCCTATCAACTATATTTAAAGAATTAGCTCAAACTATTACGAGCACAGCAGATGCTAGAAGGTTTCATGAATTTCTGGGGATCATAAACAAATTTATGAGAAACGAGATTTTAGACCCAAAAGATATCGAACGTGCTTTTAATTGTTTAAATGGGCTCATAAGAGAGAAAAATAATTCTGCCTTAAGCAAACTATGTGACTACTTTCAGGCACTTACAAGCGAAATAAAGCTTTTTGAATCTCTAGAAAAGGTATGTATAGCCCGCTCAGCTATAAAGAAAATATCTAGAATCATAAATCAGGAGTCTAGGCTCGGGCGAAACATCAAAGCAAGGAACATAGTAAATACTTTATTTAGAAGTTATTTGCTCACTGGTTCTGTGATCGCAAAGAGACGAAAAAAACTCATAAATTTGGGGGGTGGAAAAGCTATATATATAAGCCCTAGGGAATGGAAGATCTTGTTAGCAGGAATAAATAACATTGGTGAAGAAGCTAAAATTGAACTAAAAATAATAAGAAGAAGCGATGGAAAAAAAAGTATAGTAATAGAGGTAATTGAGGAATAATTTCCCGAGTGAAGCAAAGTTGGATATTGTCGTAAGAAAGTTTAGAAAAGAAGACATAAACAAAATACGTAGGCTTGCTGAGGCTTCTTTTAGTACTGAGTCAGATAGATATTGGAGTGTGGTAGATGCGCTCAGAGCACCAAAAACGCTAGTTGCAGAGATTAAAAATCAAATTGTCGGTGTGATCGAGTTCGAGGCGTATAGGTTACCAAGAAGTATTGAGGGACACATATGGTATATATTCGTTCATCCAGAGCATCATGGGAGGGGGATAGGAACAAAGCTTTTAAGAAGCGCAGAAATAATAATGATTAGTGAGGGCGCTTGGCGATTCTGGGCATTAACTGGGGCGGATAATATCAAGACACAACAATTCTTCGAGAAGAATGGATACAAAAGAATTACAGTCGATGAAATGAAGAGTCTTCTTGGTAGCAGAAATACGAAACGACTGCTTAGAAGAATGGTTTACTGGGAGGGAGATATCATATATGTTAAAAGTGTTAATAAAAAAGAGAAAATGACAAGCTAAAGATCTATTTAGTTTTTTCTTCAGCAATAACGAGAGTTAACGAATCTTTCACACCATCAATTTTTCTTACCGCACCAACGACGACTCTATCTAGCTCATCCTGTGTCGTGGCCTCAACCTCGGCGATAATGTCGTATGGTCCAAAAACTAATGCGGCTCTTTTTATTCCAGGTGTTGCGATAACTTTGTCAAGTACGTGATTTTCCTTTCCAGCCTCGACGCGAATTAGCAAATAGGCTCGCATTTAAATCACCGATAACAAGTTATCTTCAAGATAATCAATAAAAAAACATTTATAATGCTTAATCTCCTGTTGTCATACATCAGTGCCAAGATTTGCGAGGTCAAATGATTTAGAGTATTCTTTTATTTGATTAAATGAGGTTTTTGAAAAAAACTTTTTATTTAGTATCCTTTAAATATCTAATATAGCAGTTTTTTGGTTGGACATATTAAGGTGTATTTATTGGAAATTGTGAAAGAAAAAAATATTACTCTATCCAGAGGGATAGACTTAATTAGAAATGGTAACTTTACTGAAGCTGTTCAATTTTTTCAGAAAATATTAGAAAGCGATCCTAAAAATATTGATGCTATGTATTGGCTAGCTAGGGCATATATAGAAATGGAAAAATATGGCCCAGCTAAAAAATGCCTAGAAGATATAATAAAAATAAAACCAGATGAAGCAGAAGCATTGAATGTCTTAGGATTTATAAGTGTCCTATCTGGCGACAATGATATGGGCCTTAAATATTTCAAAAGGGCAATTGAGGTCAATCCATCATATCAACTTGCATGGTACAATCTAGGATTAACATATATACGAAGAGACGATCCAGAAAAGGCTGTAAAATATTTAGAAAAAGCCGTAGAACTGGATCAAACAGATATAGATGCATTAAATCTTTTGGGAATATCATATGGTGTCTTGGGAGAATACGACAAGGCAATAAAGTATTTAAATATGGCCACAAAAGTTGACGAAAATGTAAAAGAGATATGGTTTAACCTAGGATCAGCATATGCAGCAATAAAGGATTTTCAGAATGCGATAAAATGCTATGAGAAAGCATTAGAAATAGACCCGAAAGACCCTCTTACATTGTATACCTTGGGAAGAGTATATATCAAGGCTGGAATAGTCGACGAGGGCAAAGAATACATAAAAGAGGCATGTGAACTTGGCTACGAAACCGCATGTGAAGAGCTGAATAAATAGATTATTATTCATCATATTTCTTTATTTTTCTTCTGAATAGCACATGTACCAGTAATATACCTAATTTTTGCGCGATCCATGTCTATAGCCTCGTTGGACTAACCCATAGGGCAAGGTATTATTTATTTTTAGTGTAATATCTACAATTTTGATATACTGTTGGTGATAATTATGGATACAATAGTAATTGTCATGCTTGGAATAATAGTGGTGGGGGTTCTGATATTTCTTCTAAGTCGTAGGAAATGCGCTCATGAATGGAAAAGAATCTATAGCGAGAGTATGTGGGAATCAAATGTTCGGATTACAGTATATCAATGTGTCAAGTGCGGTAAAATAAAGAAAGAATATAAGCCAGTATGAGAGTGGTATGGATGTCAGCGAGAAAGAGATTGGTAGAATATATAAAAGAGAGCAATCTACGCATAGTCGCGGTGGCTTCAGCTCCTGCTAGGGCCGATTTTTTGAATACTCATCAAGATTATAAGGGGCTTCCTGTTGTGCCCATAGCCATAGACAAAAGAATATACTTTGCTGCTGTAGAAGGCGATCCAAAGAAATTTACTATCGAGTCATTGGATATTTCTGAAGAGGATATCGAAAAAACATTTCATATATCCGATATAGTCCCCAAAGGGAGAACGTATATCGATTATGCCAAGGCATGTCTACTCTCCTTGGTGATGATGACATCAACAAATATACCGAGAGGCTATAGGATAATCATTAGTAGCGACATCCCAATAGGAGGGGGCCTAGGAAGCAGTGGGGCTTTTGAGGTAGGATTTTTATATCTAATAACACAATTATATAAAATAAGAATACCTAAATTAGTTCTAGCGGAGATAGCATATAGGGCTGAAAATAGAATTCTCAACATCTCTTGCGGTAGGTTAGATCAATATGCCTCAGCATTTGGTGGGACACTATTACTAAAAACAACATGGCCGACCAGGGTCGAGATTCTTAGCGATCCCCCCTACGAAATAATTATTGTTGATAGTGGAATAAAACATGAGACAGCTGCGATCCATCCAACAAGACAAGCAGAAATAAACAAAGCAATAGAAAAGCTTAAAGGATTAGGATTGCCAAAAAATTTAGAGGAAAAATTAGGAAGCGACTATAAGACAGCCAAATGGGCAGATCTGAAAGAAGATGAAATAATGGAATATATCGATCAGATAGAAGATGTCCTCGCTAGACGTATTTTGTTTACAATCAGAATGAATGACTTAACCAAGATAGCAGTAAAAATACTAAAAAACAAAGAGCTTACGAGTGATGATTATAAGACTCTAAAAAGATTAAACATAACTAGTGATAGCAGAAAAGAGATACTATGCGAAATAATAAATAGGCAGCATGAACTTCTACGCGATTATTATGATGTTAGTACTCCAAAAATGGAGGAAATAATAGACTCGATGATAAGTGCAGGAGCAAAATGTGCCAAAATAAGTGGAGCTGGACTTGGAGGATGCATTGTTGCACTATGCGAATATGATGACGTAGATTCGGTTATCAAAGCAAGTTTAGATTCAGGAGCGAAATCCGCATGGCATGTAGCCGTAGATGAAGGAGTAAAAACAGAAAATCTATGCTAGATATATTTCAATTCGCTCTTTCCCTCTTCCTAGATTCCTTCTTTTAAGCCTTATATTCCCTATTTCGGCAGTGCTTTTTACATGCAACCCACTACAAGGGGTTTCCCAAGATCCCATCTTCCATATTCTTATTTGCGGATTATCCGGCTTTCTATAAATTACTATATCTCTTGGCTTGGATATAACAGTATTTATGATCTCCATAATTTGTGGAAAATAATCTGAGATCCGGCCGTTGAACACATAGTCAAGCCTTGCGCGCTCAGGGCTAACATGGGAACCTATTATCTTGAGATCACCCAATATTTCCCTAACCGCAAAGTAGACAATATGTGTAGCTGAATGGAGTCTCATCATTCTATATCTTCGATCCCAATCAAGCTTTAAATGAACGATATCTCCTACTTCAAATTGCGGCTCGCTTTCCATTATATGCCCAAAGCTATCCGGATCGACATCGATAAGAGAAATGTTCTCTATTTGTCCACGATCAGATTCTTGCCCACCGCTCTCAGCGAAGAAAATTGTTTCATTAAGCCAGATAGTATTTCCCTCTATTTTTATTACTTTTGATTTGTATTCCTTGAGGTAAGGATTTTCATAAAATATTAATTTTGGTTTGATAATGTTCATATTTATCACCCAAAGCTCTCTGCGTATATAGTGCCTCTCAATGTTATTCAATCTCAAAAGGCTTTAAATCTCTAGGATACTAGCTAATCTATGAAAGAACCAAAGTATTTGAATTGTTTGAAAAAACTTTTTTGAGATCGTAGTAAGCAATAGTCGCTAGGATAGAAGACACAATGATCCCTGGTATGCCTACCAAAAGATTCAATAGATCATTATTTGGATAGAGATACGCCCCGAGCCAACCAAAAGCATTTACGGCACCGTGACCAAGAGCTGGAAGTAGGATACCTCCACTTTTTATTCTAAGCCACGCCAATATAATGCCATGCGAAATGCAGAAAGGTATAAACAAAAAAAGACCGTAGATTCTTAATGATGGGTAGTTATAGCCGATAAATATTATGAGAGGGGCGTGCCACAAAGCCCAAATGATTCCCACAAATATAAGGCTGGTCTCTATAGAATTTTTTTCCATGAATTTTGAAAGAAGATAGCCGCGCCAACCGACTTCTTCGCCGACAGCGAAAATCATATTGAAGAAAGGTGCTATGATACTGTTCATTATTAGCATTTCAACAACTTCGTCTGGTGTCAAACCTAAGCTTAGAGAGTATTGAGCAAGTTTTTCTTTTAAATATGCAAGCTCCCAATCGATATGAAATCCCAACATATTCATAATGACAGCAGCTATTAGAATAGATACAAGAGGGTAAATATAAGCTATGGGGGACAGTTTCAGGTCGCCTATTTTTATATCGTATTTCGATAGGTTCTCGCCTCTTATCAGAACAGCTATAATTGAGGTAGACAAAACGGGCATGTACATGAGAAGAAGTAAGAGAACCTGGAAATACATATAATCTCCAGACAAATGGCATAAGATTATATAATACTCTACGATAATAGATAATACGAAGACAGTTACCAAGAAATATATAGTGTCTCTATCAATGGATACTATCATATTAGCACCATTTTATTCATAAAAAAGGGGAAAAAATTAATTAATACTGAGTTTTTACGTATGATAATGATGAATAAAGAGGAATTAGTCAAGAAGATCATAGAACAGAAAGTAGACAAAAAAAGCCTTATGTTGCTTGTATCTCTGTATCGTAGTAATCAGATAGAGAAGCTATCATTTATGCTACGAAAAATGTTTTTAGATATATTTAACAAAGCTTGCGATATACTTGGCATATTTCGCTTAAAAGTCGACATATTAGCAGGCAACAATTACAAACATAGTATTTTCTATGACAAAGATAATTTTCGCGTAGTAGTTATTATTGGGCGATTCTTAGAAACATGCGAAGTATATGAAAAGTGCATAGGTTTGAGTTTTTCGGATGTATTGACATATATGACATTACATGAGATAGGGCATCATCAACTTAATTTAATAGAAGTTGCTCCAAAAAATATAGATAGTACTAGGTATTTCGTAATATATTCTATGTTCGAGGACTATATAATATCTAGGTATCTAAGAGGGGACATATATAGAGAACTGGAAAAAAGGATAATAAAATTTGAGGCTACTCAAGCTTGCAGAAAACTAGATATAAAGATATTAAGAGATAGAAGTTTCTGGGAAGCTGGTCACGTTATGAGAGCGTTCGTAGCTAGATGGGTTGATCAAATTGCATTAATAGGTTTAGCAGTAGCGCTAAACTATATAGACCAAAAGGACTTAGATTTGCCCGAGAACATAAAAAATCTTATATTGCTAATAGCGGACAGCATGGAGAAAATAACTGAAGATAAAATAAAGAAAGCCCCAAACATAGCGTATGATGCTTGGTTAGAATACCTAGCATACTTATAGAAGCGTAAATGTTATTATTGTCACGATCATTAGGAATATCTCAGCATAAAGAAACGAAGAGGATAAATATTGTTTTACAAATTTTTCTACGGGGTCCTTTTGGGGATCTAGCGTTGATCTTTTTGAGAGGATCTTAGGACCATAGATCTTCTTGGATAATGGGTAGAATGCATATATGCCCCAGTCGAGAGAGTCTAGAAAAAGATGAAGTAGAGCAGCTATTGGTGTCCAGAAGTAGGGTATACCTAAAACGAAAAGTATGATAATAAGCATTATCCAGGGAATTGTACTATGAATGGGTGATATCCTGTGGCTTGATCCTAGTAGAACTATGTCTCCGTCAATTAGAACGCCAAATAGGATAACTAATATTAATGATATTATATCGGCCGAATAATATAGGCTCATGATTTTCCAAAAAATAAGAGATAAGAAAAGGTGCGCTAATGGAAGCATCTATCTTATCGCCTTCATCAAGATTTCGAAATCCATAGATGGGATCTCGAACATGGCGCGCCTAAAATATGCAGTCCAAAATTTTTTATTTTTAATGAAGCTGAGTCTGTCTACAAACTCCTTAAAATTAATTGGCTTTTTAGCAATTTTGATTGGCTTAATTTTGATTCTATAAGGAAAAATTTTTCCCTTGTATGATTTGAATAAAGGTTTGTTGTCGTAGAAAGCTTTTGAAGAAGCCTCATAAATAGCGACTATTTTCGGAGGTATTATTTCGTTGTCTTTCTTTGATTGAATCACGTAAAAGATAAGTTTATCTCCTTCCTTTACGTTTTCAATAATTTTTTTTGATCTTGGTGGCACCCCCCATATGTTTTTTTCTCTTATTATTCGCCAATTTTCTTCCGTGGTTACACATATCCAATATGTCAATAGTATCACCATCATGCTAACGTTTTAAAAAACATATAAAATATAACATCGAGTTAATTAATTTAATTAGATTTAATAATCAGAAAAAGATCGGTGCAGTCAATGATAAAACTCTTAGGCGTCATTGCTGAAGGCGGAGTACCAATAATCATAAAATCATTGGAAGACATAAAGGGAAAAACATTCATAGCAGGACTCATTGAAGCAGTAAAGGCCTTATCAAGTATTGTTGGCGCGGGAGAAATAAGAAAACTCGATTTCAAAGAATATAAATTGATCATTTATGAATCGAAGAAAAAATATACTATAGTAGCGCTTGTAGATACAGCTGAGGAATATGTGGAAAAAATACTAAGCATCATTGCGAGCGAAATCGATAGAGGATCCATTCCTCGCTTTGGCGGAATTGTTGACAATGACTTAGTGAACAAGATAACAAAGATCATTGATAAGTATGTTTCAGAAACTATAGGTGTAGATATCGTAGGTTTGATTGTCGATGTTTGGGGCGCAATATTCAACGAGATGAAATCGAATAAGGCAGCTTCTGAGGTTATCTCCCGGACTGAGCAGATGATAGAAGAAGCCACAAGAACTCAAGAAGAAAAATGGTATGAAGCAATTCAAAGAAATAAGGGAGACAGTAAGATGGCTATTAAATATGCCTTAGATGGTGATTTTGATCATGCATGTATTTTGACGCAGGATGAATCAGATCCATTAATGAAGGCATTTTCAATAAAGATGGGTCTTCTTGCTTCATCAATGATAAGCACTATTTCGCCCCCATTACGTGTCTTGGAGGAACTATCTAATGATTTGCCAGATAGCGATCCGCTTTATAAGTTAATAAAAAGTGCCGTAGATTTTCGGCTTCAGAAAATATCTCTCATAGACTATGCAAATATTTTTAATGAGGCGACAAAATCATTTAAGTTTATTGATGACGATGAACATCTCATAAAAGCTTTTTTCTTTATTGATGGCACCATACGATTGTTTCCAGATTTTGCTAAGAAGCTAGCTGAATTTTTCAAAGAGAAATCTCTGGTGATTTATACATTTATTGCATCAATTTTGGAGCGCGACAAACTTATTAAGAAGGCGTATTCTATATCAAAGTATCCTGATATAGAACAGGAACTAGAAAAATGGAGATCGCAGCTAGATGTGCTATTAGATGAAATGAGAGAAGTAATAAAGCCTAGTTTTCTTAAAAGGGTACTAGGTATGGCGCCTAAAGGAGCCGAAGCTAACAAACTAGTGTTAAAGTGTATGCAGGGCCTAGAAACGTATCTGATGATCCTTACGTTGCTCTCTCAGTCACCAATACTCGGCTTAGATGATAGAAAAAAAATTCTGACCGAAATAATTAAGCTATACGCTAACTATTTTAGAGATTATCTAAATAGTAATCTAACATGCTTTGCAGCCACAGTAGCAAATGTTTTCCAAAGCGTTGGGATAGCATTAGCTGAGACATTTCAACTATTAACGCATCAAACAAAGCAGAAATATGCTCATAAGATCCAAAATGTTTATCGCGACGCTTGTAACGTATTGTTTAGAGAATATCCTAAGATGAATCTATATGTTCCATATATAACAACGATGACATCGTCGCTCAGTCTTATATTGGTAACATTAAAAAAACTATATGTTGACGAGCTAAGTCTTGTTTATATGATGATAAAAATGATAGACCCACGAATTGTAGAAAGCTGGAAAATTGTGATTCCGTATAATTATGCTGCATTTACAGCGAATCTGACTAGTACACTGGCATTTCTTGCGTCCCGTGTTTTGAAATCGGACAAGAAAGTTGAGGCAATAAAAAAATGTATAAGTATCTTAGTAGATATACACAAATGGTTGTTAATGCAAGGTAAAGTAAGTAGGGAAAGCGTCATTATTTTGGCCTACTTAATTTCTCAGATAATGGATAGTCTTGATGCCGATGATCTTGGAGTCCTTGTAGAGTTTCTAATAGCGTTAAGTAAGATAGCGATACCTGATATGAGAAAAAATGATTATGATGTAGCGATAGTAGCCGAATATCTTGTAGATGTATTGGTCTATAGTTCGGATATTCTTGGGAATAAAGAATTTGAATCCCTTGCGAAGGAGATATCTGAAATAGCGGTAAATGCATGGAGGAAGTATGGGTTCAAAAAGAAAGCTAATGAAGTCAAGAAAAAATTTGAAGGGTTGCTAGAAAAATAGTACTAGAAGTTCCATGGGTTTTCTTCATTGCCCCATCTTTTCATAAATTCTTTAGCATAGCAACTAGTTGCTTCTCGGATTATTGATAATACCTCTTCTATGCCTACTTTGAAATTGGTGGCGATTAGTGTTATTGAGTATCCATTAACTCTTTCGCAGGCCATAGCGATATTAGAACCGTTAGTACTAATTATTCCGTAGTGGAAATCATCATCTCTTAGAAGAGCATCAAAATATTTATTTGAGATTTTCGATAAGAGGTCTTTATTTCCTGCGATAGATAAAGGAAGTTTCTGTGAATCATAAAGGGCTACTCCTTCGGCCTTTAATCTATCTTGGAGAGCCTGCGTAATGAAATCGATGTCATTACCCTTTAGGTCGCCATATAGATTTTTTAGTAGTATGATCATGCTCATAAGGTCATGAATGCTTGTCTCTAATACCATTGTTTTAGAGCGGATGCCCGCTATGGCTTTTTTTACTGTTTCGCTGTCTTTTGCGTTTTTTATGTCTTGCTTATGGGCTAATATTGTTATTTTTGTTTTTTTGAGACAATATTTTTTCATCATTTTCTTGATAAAAGCATAGTATTCTTTTACTTCTTCGAATCTATCCGGTCTAGTCGCATCCACCACAAGAACAATATGATCTGCTGAAGGAAAAAGGATCTTATAAAATCGTTCATCTTCTCGATATATTTTTTGTCCAGGTATTACTGAGATTCCCAAACCAGCACGAGCAAATTTTTCTATGCTGGTAGACGTAACAGTACTAAGAGCTTTTTCTTTGTCTAGATATTGAAGAAATAGCTTGATTGATGTTTTTCCAGCGTTGTCAAGACCGACAAAAACAACGTTCACCATAATATAGTCACCAAAAAAAAGCTAGTGAGTTCGTTTATAAGAGCAGATATTGCTTGGATATTATATTTATATACTCGATTATGGTATTGATAAGAATATGAACAAACAGTACCTGTGAATGATAATGGATCCTTTTTATATTTTCATTTTGTTTTAGAGTGGTGCAAAAGTCCTAAATCATTATCTGCGTCTGGTGATGTAGAATGAAAAAAGAAGACTTGGCTAAAAAATTGATAGATGCATCCAAGAAGATCGAAAAAAGTGAAGATAAGTATGAAGTTTTTGAACAGGTGACTCTTGGAAGGGGAGAGGGCAACTATAGGTTCGTTTTTGTCGCAAAAAGAAAGAAAAAGAGGGGAATTTTTGGGGCTATAGTGAATATTGCTAAGAAGACCTATTATTATGGTACACATGGAGTAGCATATGGTATTATGGAAGAAATAGCAGAGCGAAAAATACAGGAAGAATTGAATCTTAGCCCGATTGAGAGAGAAATCACGGGCAAGGAATTAGCTATGATTTTCAAGAGATGGTCCGAGACAATACCTAAGGGATATATCGAAACGATAGGAAATAATCTAAGTCTACCAGCCGATGATAAGTGGATATCCGCAACAATAAAACCAAATAAAGAGATAAAAATAACAATAGATTTTGTAAAATTAAAAACAGCAGAGGGAACGCCTTCACAACCCCCACTAACTACGCCACCAACACAACCAACGACAGTACCAGTCCCTGTCCCGATGCCGACACCTATGCCGGCCCAGATGCCTGTTCCTGATCTTTCTCAGCTATATGTGAAAGGAAGCTTGACAAGCACAGAAGAAGGTGTTTCTTTCGCTATTAAAAATCTGTTTCATCCGACAGAAGTAATTGGCCCTATAACAGTGAAGATAGATGGAAAAGAAGTGAGCTCGGATAAGATAAGAATCCTAAGTAATGTGGGAGAAAAAGCTAACAAAGATATAAGTCCTAGCTCACCGCTTCCCGTGCAGCATGGTGAAACATTGCTCATCAAAATTGATGGACTTAGACTATCTAAAGGCATACACAAACTCGATATAGCAGTACCTATAAGGGATGTAGGTAGTATTCTGATATCCAATGTGGATAATTTGTAGTAGCTTTTTAGACAGTTATAATATCCTTCAAAGTTTTTTTTGTTATTTTGTTTAAGGTTTCTCTTAGTTTTTTCCACAAGCCTTTTTTGTCGAAATATGAGACTATAAGTTCTATGTCATCTTTTTTTAATCCTATAAGCGGGTCAAGTGTTGAGAAAAATCCAAATATTCTTACAGTACTTTTTATGCATTCTTGTAAGGTAGATTTTTGTTCAATCAATATGCTGTTTATTTTTTCTAATATTGTTTT
>Ga0164318_10005498_pt1 | contig 12247 bp, 8 predicted proteins | sample GuaBasSedimGuay9_FD_113734 | JGI IMG/M metagenome (GOLD analysis project Ga0164318, IMG submission 113734) | Subseafloor sediment microbial communities from Guaymas Basin, Gulf of California, Mexico - Guay9, Core 4571-4, 0-3 cm | ecosystem: Environmental > Aquatic > Marine > Hydrothermal vents >... | reverse complement strand
GATTGAGGAGCCACTTGCCATTTCTTTTAGTAAAGTACCATTTTGCTGTTGATAGGCTAAAAACGCTGGGTTCTGATCTAACAAGGAGCATTCTCGTTTTCAACCCAGCTTCTTCTTCGTTGAGTATTATGTGATTACCTGATTTCAAAAACGCCATAAACTCTATTGCAGCTGAGGTAACATCGGAATTTTGAGTACCCTCTGACAATTCCTTTAGAGAGGTATCAATTTGTTGCTGGTTAAATCCAGCAGCGCGAAATATTGGGATAAAATCAAAGCCATTTAGAAAGGTTCTCGTATCGTCCTGCTTTGCGGCCTCAACTAAGGTTAAGAATGTTCTCTCTGCTGAAGAGAATTTACCTAAAGGTTCCAGTTCGTTTGTACTCTGGGCAGTATCGCCTGAGGTCTGTTCGCTCGTTTGATTATCCTGACATGATAATCCTGTTACAAGTATGAGTATTAAAACAATATAGATTGATTTCTTCATAAGTTTTCTTTTACCATTTGATTTCAGCCTTTCTATTGCAATCAGTGAAGGAAATTAGTTGATTTACTATCTTATTTTTTTGTAATAAAAAAGTGTCCATTCAACTTGAGCATAACCTACCGAATTTTCCATCAATTTTGATCTTTCAACTTCTGTACCATCATAATATACAATTTGAGTTACATACAAATCATTATAGTCTACATACTTTAAATTAAAGGATTGTTGATATTAGTCGTTGTAATAGTTTTGCCATTAACAACGACCTCACTCTCCTTTCCAGAACCATAGAAGAAACACTTGCCATTTTCCAAATAAGATATGAACAAAGCACCTTGAGTTGTGCTTGTCTTGTAAATTACCCCTTCACCATCAGCAAGCGATTTGCGCCAATCGTCTTCACTCCAGGCAGGTTCCTTTTTTGGAGGTACTTTTATTGTAAAAGATGTAGTCGTTTTGGAACTATTATCAGTTAGTAAATTGCGATTGGTGTCATAGCCTTTGGCGAATTGTTCTATCCCATCCAAGCCAATACTCCACACCTTTATTGCAAACTTTGACTCTGGTTCCGAAACAAGCTCTTCATTCGAGTTGTAGAAACTATCCTCGATTATTGACCCATCGGAACTTAGCCGTATCTTTAAAACAGAACTGCCACAATCAATTCTATTAATAGGGTTTCCATCAAGTCCAAAGTATCTCCAAACTTCCTGATTACCATAATCACTGTATTCACACATACACTTGAAATATCCATATTTGGTACTCAGTGCTGGCACTCCACTTTCATCGTATAATTCAACTTCAAGAGACCTGCCCATACTATCTCGTACATACTCACAGTGAAATATACCTTCAGAATCCTTCGTAGGCGTTCTATCAACATTCCAATAGCTGACTTTGATTATAAAACCATTGGCGTCCAACTCGAATTTCCTTTCGGCGATACCATCATTATCCACAATGGCTCTACCTTCCGCATCCAAACATTTTGTAGATAGACGGTAGCCCAGCGGATCTAAAGCATACAAGTATTGAGTCACCCCTTCTTCATCCCATGTTGGCTGGCCATTGTTGTCAATATTGATCGACTTCCATCGTTGATCTTTCTCATTTAGCATATATAGAACACCATATGAATTGCCACCAATATTCTTGGCTACCCCTTTTTCATCAAGATAGACCCGGCTTTCGGTACTATCGCTGAATGTGCATACAACCGACGCAGCCTCGAAATACCTATCCACAGCGAGTGTACCCGTCCTCAAGTAATCAACCCGAGCTACTCGACCGGTTGGGTCGAAGGACACTTTATAACATGCTATCTTTGAACTCATATCAGAAGAAATCGGATAGTGTCCTATTATGTTTTTCCCATTATCAATACGAACCTTGCGAAAATATTCTTCACTTGGTCCTGTGCAGGAATTATTGAAAACTAAAGTGCTTATAAATATCACAAAGTTAACAATTAATCTTCGCACATTTCTATTTTTGATTATGACCTTTCGAGGCATATTATTCTCCTGAGTCTTGGACTGTACGTCGTTAAAGGTGTTTGGACATATTCGCACTTAACCTAAAATACAGTTTCAGTTAATGCAAGTTCTTTTTTCTTTCCCAATATTTTTGTTTTTCTACGTTTTTGATTTTCTTTCCGCCCTCCGTGCCAATATAAGCGAGTAGGTCAGACAATTCTTAATTTTCTTAAAAATTCATATTATTTTTATATATGTCAAATTTACGCAGATTTTTCAAAAAAGGGTGATGTTGTTTTCATCACAATCGCAACTTTCAACAGAAATAAGATTATTGTCGAAATTATTGCTCATGTTTACCTTCACGATCATATACATATTCTGGTAGATGCCAGAGAGAATGATTTAATCAGAATGAAGATATCAGGAAGACACGTCTGACCTACTCAACTATGAGCAGATTCAAAACGCCGATCTACGAAAATGGATTTTATAATTGAAAAAAACGCAAAGCTATTGTTTTTGGCTAAAATTGCTTGATTTTAGTGCATATTCAAGGTTCTTGACTTATGGTAGCTTTTAAAGTAATTTCAGTTTAAAAAATAGACTGTTTTTCTATTTTAAAGGTAGAAGAATTCTGCCGATAAATAAATAAATAACATAGTTTTAGCGAGGAATTAGTGAATTATTCGGATTTAAAAAGAACACATAATTGTGGGCAATTATCGTTGGCTGATAAAGGACAAACGGTCTGTTTAAATGGCTGGGTTGATGGCTATAGAAATTTGGGCGGTTTATTATTTATAGACTTAAGAGACAGATACGGGTTAACTCAGATGGTTGTGAATCCGGAAACTTTTGATCCTGAAATGCTAAAAGAGGCAACTCGTACCAGACATGAATTTGTTGTGGCTGGCATAGGTACTGTCGAGCCAAGACCGGATGGAATGATAAATAAAAATATGGCGACTGGTGAAATTGAAATTAGTTTGGAAAAGTTCTTTATCTTAGCGGAATCCAAAACACCCCCTTTTGAAATTGAAGACGAAACTTCTGCCAAAGAAGCTCTTAGATTGGAATATCGTTATTTGGACCTTCGCAGGAAACCATTTCAAGATCGATTAAAAAAGAGACATGAAATAGCCCTTTCGGTACGAAATTATTTAAACAGTGAAGACTTTTATGAAATTGAAACGCCATTGTTAATTAAATCCACTCCGGAAGGTGCCCGTGACTATGTGGTGCCAAGTAGAGTACATTGGGGTAAATTTTATGCGTTGCCTCAATCACCTCAACTTTTTAAACAGATTTTGATGGTGAGCGGGTTTGATAAATATTTTCAGATTGCCAGATGCCTACGCGATGAAGATTTAAGAGCTGACCGCCAACCGGAACACACTCAAATTGATATGGAGATGTCTTTTGTAACTCCGGATGATGTTTTTGATGTTTTTGAAAGAATGATGAAACATGTTTACAAAGAAACTCTGGATGTTGATATTGAAATACCATTTCCAAGATATACCTATGATGAAGTTATGAATCGGTGGGGGATTGATAAACCTGATTTAAGATTTGGTATGGAGATTATAAATTTATCTGATATAGTTGCTGAATCTGAATTCAAAGTATTTGCTGAAAATGTAAAAAAAGGTGGAGTTGTAAAAGGAATAGTTCTCAAAGACGGTGGAAATTATTCCCGCAAGCAGATTGATGAACTTACGGGCTTAGTCAAAGAACATGGTGCCGGAGGATTGGCTTATATTTTAAGAACTGATACTGAAGATAAATCGCCTATTAAAAAATTTCTCGGTGAATCTGTTATGTCTCAATTATTAGAAAAAGCTGAAGTTGAAAAAGGGGATGCGTTGTTTATTATTTCCGATGCTCCTATTAAAACCGAATCTATATTAGGACAGCTTCGTTTATATTTGGGTCGGAAGCATGAGCTAATAAATAAAAATGACTGGAAAATGCTCTGGGTTATGGAATTTCCACTTTTTGATTATGACGATGAGACCGATAGTTTTTCGGCAATGCATAATATAGTATCGCATCCAATTGAAAAGGATATGCCTTTGATTGACGAAGGGTTTAAAACAGATATACCTAAAAATGACTTAAACCATCCATGGCGGCGTGCTCATGCATCACAATATGATTTGGTTATCAATGGTTGGGAGATTGCATCGGGCGGACAAAGAATAAATAGAAGTGAACTCCAGAAGAAAATTCTGAATATATTGGGCATTGATGACGAACGGGCTGAAAATTTGTTCGGTTTTCTATTGAGGGCTTTGGAATACGGAGCTCCACCGCATGCAGGAATTGCGGCTGGTCTTGACAGGTTAGTAACTTTAATGACTAAAACTGATACGATTCGTGATGTAATAGCTTTTCCGAAAACAGCCAATGCCATATCTTTGATGGATGGTTCGCCGTCCGATATTGATAAAGATCAATTGAATGAATTAGGTCTTAATTTAATTGAAAGAAAAAAAGAAGAATAACCTTTTATGAGTAACGACACAGAAAACAGAAACTCACGCACTTTTACAATTGAAGGAATCGACCAGAGATTGCTTTATGGGCAGAATGATGTTTTCCTTCGGATAATAGAATCCAATTTTTACTGTACCTTGGTTGCTCGTGGTGAAAAACTTATAATAGATGGTACGCCAAAAGAGATTGAAAAGATTGTCAGATTATTAAATGATTTGGTAACAAGAATAAAACAAGGTGATTACATAACAGAACAATATCTTCATTATGCGATAGGTATGGTTCAAGAAAATGGACAGGGACCTGCAAATGATATTTCCACTGAATCTCTTATGCAAAATGTGCTTAGGAAATCGATTAAGCCAAAAACTGTAGGACAAACAAAGTATGTCGAAGCTGTTAGTAAGAATGATTTGGTTTTTTCTATTGGTCCAGCCGGAACAGGAAAAACTTATCTTGCCGTAGCGATGGCGGTAGCAGAGTTGCAAGCTAAAAGAGTAAACAAAATTGTTTTTACCCGACCGGCAGTTGAAGCGGGAGAATCTCTTGGATTTCTTCCTGGTGACATTAGAGCCAAAGTTGATCCTTATTTGAGACCGGTTTACGATGCTTTATATGATATGCTACATCAGGATAAAACTCAGAAACTTTTAGAGCATGATGTTATTGAGATTGCTCCTTTAGCATTTATGAGAGGAAGAACATTAAATGAAGCTTTTGTAGTTTTGGATGAAGCCCAGAACACAACCAATGCTCAAATGAAAATGTTTTTAACCCGAATTGGAGAAAAATCAAAAGCGGTTATTACCGGTGATATTACTCAGATAGATTTGGAAGACCGAAGAAAATCAGGTCTTGTAAAAGTTCAGAAAATTTTAAAAGGGATTCAGGGAATAGAATTTTGTTATTTGACAGAAAAAGATGTGATAAGACATAGATTAGTTCAGGATATTATTAAAGCATACGAAAAATATTATAAAAATAAATCGAAAGGATAGGCGAAAAGGAATTCGCCATGTATTCAATACTATTAAAATTAAAGCGCCATATTAAACGGTTGCTTAAAGTTCAAAGCGAGAGTCGGCAATCAATAATCCAGACACCTCGCAAGAAGGCGATTAAAATATTTTTTCTGATTATTTTTTCGTTCTTAATAGGAATTTTGTATCCGGGCGAAAATTTATATGATCCCTTAGATGTCCCTCGTGCAAACGAAATTGCTGTTGAGGATATTTTAGCTCCTTTCCAGATAACAGTATTTAAAACAGAAAAAGAACTAACCGAGGAACAAGATTTAGTCAAAATTGCTATTCCTTATGTTTTGGATAATGATACATCTGTCACAAGAGCTATCCAAAATGGTTTGAATAATATGTTCTCTCTTGTAGATACGATTAAACAAAATTTAGATTTATCCAATACGGATGACCGTAATAAAGCTATCAGAAGAATTTCAGCAAATTTCCCAATGTTATCCGAAACGGCAATTGTTCAATCGCTCACAAAAGATAGCCTTAATAAAGTTCAAAATCATTTGTTAGATATTTTTCAAAATCAGATTTATAAAATTGGAGTTCTAAGTTCTCAACCGGCATTACCAAAATCACCTAATAAATCAGTGATTGTTAGGATTGGGGAGAGTGAAAATATTTATAGCAGAGCCAAACTTTTAAATATTTCAAGTGCTCAGCAAAAATTGTTAAAGTCTTTAAATGAAATTTACCTCACTGATTCTATTGATGTTGAATATTATTATTTGATTGGGCGAAATTTTATCCAGCCAAACCTAAAAGTTAATCTTGAAGAATATAATAAACAAATCCATAAAGACTTAGCTGAAATATCCAACACCAAAGAAATAGTGCAAAAAGGTGATATTATTGTTAGAGCGGGTAATAAAGTCAATGAACGTCAAGAATTAATCCTCAAGGAAATGACAAATATTATTCGTTCTCAGGCAGTTCAGGAAGGTTTCTTTAAATCGATGCTACCGGCTTTTGCAAGGGTTCTATTTGTTTTAGGTGCTTTTTCTCTGTTGTATTTGTTTCTATTCACTTTTAGAAAAGAAGTATTTTCATCAAATACAAAACTGTTAGCAATTCTATTAGCTTTTGCTTTACAGTTATTTTTTATAAATTTGGTCAATCATTGGGAGCTTTCAACCTATCTGTATCCGGTGGCTTTTCTTTCAATTTTGCTTACCCTTTTATATGATGTAGAAGTAGGTATTTTCAGTACTTTTATTTTGGCAATTTTACTTGGAATTATGCATCGCTTTGATTTTTCAACCGCATTGATGACTATTTTTGTAGGGAATATTAGTTGTTTTATTTCAAAAGAAGTTAGAAGGCGTTCTCATTTTTTCAAAATTATATTTGTAACTGCTTTTGCTTACGTTGTATATATAACTCTAATTGAAAATTTAATGCTTTCGCCGGCAGTCTCTATATTGGAAGAAACTAAATATGGATTAATAAACGGCGTTATATGTTCTTTTTTAGTGATTGGCATATTACCTGTATTTGAATCATTATTTGGATTTACAACTGACCTTACCCTTTTAGAACTTTCGGATATGAATCATACTCTGTTAAAAAGACTAGCTATGGAAGCTCCCGGAACTTATCACCACTCTATCAGTGTTGGCAATCTTTCCGAAGCGGCCGCTAAAGCTATTGATGGCAACCCGCTCTTAGCCAGGGTTGGAGCTTATTATCATGATATTGGAAAGATTGAAATTCCGGAATATTTTGTTGAAAACCAGTTAGGAATAAAGTCGAAACATGAAACCCTTAACCCAAGTATGTCATCTATTATTTTAGGTTCACATGTGAAAAAAGGAAGGTTGTTGGGCGAGGCACATGATATTCCAGATGCAGTTTTAAATTTTATTGAAGAACATCATGGAACGATGGTTATGAAATATTTTTATAACAAAGCCATAAAAAACGGAGAAAATGTTGACAAAGAGAAATTCCGCTATTCTGGACCAAAACCACAAACACGTGAAACTGGTATTGCTATGTTAGCTGATGCTGTCGAGGCTGCCAGCAGAACCCTTGAAAACCCTAAACCGGCTCGGATAAATAATCTGATACAAAAAATTATCGATGACCGATTTCAATCCGGCGAATTGGATCAATGTCCGCTAACACTTCGTGACTTAGCCAAAATTAAAAAATCTTTTGCTAAAGTTTTGATAGGTGCTTTTCACCATCGTGTAGAATATCCGGACAAAGATGAAGACGAAAAGAAAACAGAAGCTTAAATATGAAACTTGTTATACATAAAGAAACCAAAGTTAGGCTTCCAGCTAAAAAAATTAAAGAATTGTTTGATATGCTTATGGAGGAAGAAGCAGACCCTGCCAGTACCTGTTCTGTTCAACTTATTTTTACAACCGATGCTAAAATAAAAGAACTCAATTCATATTATCGAAATAAAGAAGTAGCTACCGATGTATTATCTTTTAATATCGATAAGATGAACGAACCGAAAGGGGTTTTCGGTGAAATTTATATATCTGTTCCTTTTGCAAAAAAACAGGCAAAAAGTTATAAGGCAACTTTATCCGAAGAGCTAATCAGGCTGATCACGCACGGATTACTTCACTTATTCGGATACGATCATATAAAACCGGATGAAGAAAAAATCATGAATGTTCGGGAAGAGTATTTCTGGGATTGTTTGTATGGAGAAAACTAACTGATGGCAGAATTAATATATATATTTCTTATCATTATGGGCTATTTTACCGCATATGTAGTTTCGTTATATTCGTTGGCAATTTTTATTGATCCGGATGAAGTAAAATTACTATTTCCAAAGGTTTCGAAAAAACGGAAAGAGTTTATTACAAAACTTGCTGATGATCCAAGAGTATTTACTCAAATTGCTATCATTTATAAGTCTTTTATATTGATTATTATTTCTGTATTTGCAGTAAGTCTTCTGAGCAGTTTATCAGATGAATTCCACACATCACTTAAAATCTCTATCCCAGTTGGATTAGTAGTAATTTGGCTTTTATATATTTTCTTTGTAGAATTGTTGCCACGAAAAGCTTCACGTGATGTGATTTCGTTAAATTTGTTAAAAAGATTATGGCTGATTGAAATTGTATATAAAATGTTTTTACCGATTATAAATATTTATCGTAATTCTTTAAAAAAATCCGGAGAAAAAGCACATGCTACCGAAGAAGAAAAAGATGAAATAATTGAACGTGCCATTGAAGCTCTTGCCGATGAAGCCGGCATCAGCGAAAATATAGTTGAAGAAGATGAAAAAGAGATGATTACTCAAATTTTTCAACTTGACCAAACAATTGTTAAAGAAATTATGATACCGAGAATTGATATTACCGGAATCGAAGAAAAAATATCGTATAAAGAGATTCAATCATTAGTTTTAAAAGAAGGTTTTTCACGCTATCCGGTTTTTGTAAAATCAATTGATAAAATAATTGGTATATTATACATAAAAGATTTATTCAGTAAAATGCCGGAACCAGGAGAGAAGTTTAATATTCATAAATACTTAAAACGCCCGTATTTTGTTCCGGAATCAAAAATTATTAGAGATTTACTTAAAGAATTTAAAGCTCGGCACCTTCATATTGCTATTGTTGTTGATGAATATGGTGGAGTCGCCGGTTTGGTTACGCTTGAAGATATTATTGAAGAGATTGTAGGTGATATTCAGGATGAGCATGATTTGGAGGAAGCTGAATTTTCAAAACTTGCTGATGGATCTTATCTAGCTAATGCGGCAATGCTGGTCAAAGAACTACAGGATTTTTTTGATACTGAATATGAACAGGAAGAATCGGAAACGATTGGCGGTTTAATTTATGACTTGGTCGGTTCTGTCCCTGAACTGACTCAGAAAATTAGGTGGAATAGTTTTATTTTTGAAATAGAAAGCATTAAAGGTCAGAGAATTTTACGAGTCAAAGTCAAGAAAATTTAACATTCTTTTTTTATCTTACGGAAGGAAAATCCTAAATGAAAAACGATCATAATTCAAAGTTTAATACTAATGCTGTACATGCTGGTTACCACGCCCATTCAGGACCTGTAAATCCTCCCATAGAGGAATCCTCAACCTACGCTTTTGAAAGCTGCGATGACGGAGCCGAAAGATTTGCAAGCAAAGACAAAGAAGGAATATATTCCAGGTTATCCAGTCCCACAGTTAATGCGTTAGAAAAGAAAATCGCCAAACTTGAAAACGGCTATGGGGGAATTGCAACAGGTTCTGGTATAGCGGCGGTGAGTGCAATTTATTTTCATTTCCTTGACAAAGATAGTCATGCTATTGCAACTGCATCAATGTATGGACCTTCCAGAACAATACTTGAAAATTCATCTTTCTATAAAAAATGGGGTGCTCAGTCCACTCTTTTGGATACATCAGTTGTTGACGATATCAAAAAAGCAATAAGACCGAATACCAAGTTGATTTATATCGAAACTCCCGCTAATCCGACTCTGGCAATAACTGATATTTCTAAGGTCTCAGCTATAGCAAAGGAACACAAAATCCCATTGGTTGTTGATAATACTTTTTGCTCTCCTTATCTGCAGAATCCTCTTGATTGGGGAGCAGATGTTGTCCTTCATTCAATGACAAAATCAATAGGAGGACATGCTACTGCTGTAGGAGGCATACTAATTGCAAAAACCGAGAAAGATTATTATGGACTGCGAAGTGTTGTTACAAATACAGGCGGGATTTTGTCTCCTCATGATGCAATTCTATTTTTTAGTGGTGTAAAAACGCTTGGAATTAGAATGGAAAGAATGCAGGAAAGTGCAATTCGGATGGCAGACTACCTTCGAAATCATGAAAAAATAACGTGGATATTTTATCCCGGGTACGAAGACCATCCTATGTATTATCTTGTTGGAAAAGATAAGCAAATGCGAGGTCCCGGTGCATTGATGTCTTTTGGAGTAAAGGGCGGCTTAAAAGGAGCCAAAACTTTGCTGGATAATGTTAAGCTCAATACTCTGGCAGTTTCTTTGGGTGGCGTTGAATCATTGATACAGTCTCCTGCTTTAATGACCCATGCCGGCGTTCCTAAAGAGGAAAGAGAGAAAGCGGGAATCAAGGATGAACTTGTAAGATATTCTATCGGTATTGAAGAGTTTGAAGATTTGAGGGCTGACATGGAGCAAGCTCTGGCGAAAATCTAATACAAATTGAAAACTCAAATATCAACCGTAAATAATATTAATAGGTTCCTGATTATTCAGTTTCTTCCTCGTTTAACTTATTTATATTTTTCAAAATAGCGTTTGTTTCTTTTTGTGCTTTTTCGCTATTGTTTGAAAGTGATCTGATTGAACCTTCTATCTTTTTGAAGTATGTATTGATATTATTGATTGATTCAGTAATATTTCTTAATGCTAACGATAATTCACTTCCGGCTTGATTAAATCCAATATCTTTTACAACCGAGAGCAATGAAATCAAAAAACCGTATATATGCCCGGGTGAAGTTGGGATAACTCTCTTTTTTAACGCATAATCGAAGCCTTCACCGTTTTTAAGAGATATAAAATGATAATAAATAGATTCGGACGGAATATACATCATCGCAAACTCGGTGCTGTTTTCATCCGGTCTGATATATTTAATAGAGATATCATCAATATGTTTCTTGACTGTTTTAATGAATTCTTTTTCTAAATTTTCTTTATCGGAACCACTTGCAATCCTTTGAAATGATTCCAAGGGAAATTTTGAATCAATTGGCAAGACTTTCTCCGAAAGAAAAATCACAGCATCAACTCTTTGACCGCTTCTAAATTTGTACTGTCTGTCAAAATGTTGGGATGGTAAAATTTCACCCAGAAAATTTTCAAGTAATACTTCGCCGAAAGCACCTCTGATTTTTGGTGGTTTCAAAAGTTCCGAAAGAGCTACAATATTAATCCCCAGCTCTTCAATTTTTTCCGTTTTAGTTGTAAGCTCGCCCAGTCTGTTTTCTATCTCACCAAATAATTTCAACCTATTATCAAGAGTATTTCTATTTTCAGATAAGTTTTCGTTGATTGTTTTATTAGACTTGTCAAGAGTATCTCTAATAGATATAAGGTTTTCAAATTGTTTATTGATCAGGTCAGATTTAAGTAATTCAAGCTGTTGCTGTAATACTGGGGAACTATCAGTTTTATTAAGTCGAAATAACCAAACCAAAACAGCTAATGAAACTATAAAACTTAAACCTGCAAATACAGCTATGATAATTATGATTGTTTCCATCAGGAAAATTTTATCAGAAATCAATCAGGAAGCAACTTAAAATTATTTTTCTTTGGGATTCCATCGGGGAATAATATTTTTTTCATTTTAATATTAACAACCCGTTTTTCCTTGTCAAAATACTTATCGGAAGGAGAAATGCCCCATATATATTTAGCTAAAAGATGATTAGTGCCATAATCATAAAGCCCCGCCTCATTCTGGTCGTATTTTACTCCAAAACGAAAACCTTCAAACAATTGACGACGGTTATATTGTTCTTCAAAAAGAGCAGATGAGATGCTATCTAAATTATTTTGATGTTGAAAAAGAATATTACCAGTTACGTCCCCTTCTTTTTGTGCTTTACATTCAAACCCTATCCAATTTTTATTTTCAGTAATTGTAAAGAAATCATTTTCAAAAAGCTTATTACCTTTTTTAATTTTACCCGGTAAGATTTCTGCTTCATCTACCAGCTTTTTCTCAATAAACTCATTAAATCCCAGAAGGACTTCACTCCACGCAG
>Ga0164318_10005497_pt1 | contig 12251 bp, 14 predicted proteins | sample GuaBasSedimGuay9_FD_113734 | JGI IMG/M metagenome (GOLD analysis project Ga0164318, IMG submission 113734) | Subseafloor sediment microbial communities from Guaymas Basin, Gulf of California, Mexico - Guay9, Core 4571-4, 0-3 cm | ecosystem: Environmental > Aquatic > Marine > Hydrothermal vents... | reverse complement strand
TTTCCTCTCATTCACCCGCATTTTGAGTTCCCGCATTCAAGACAAGTTTGACAATTATCTAACATTACAACTGCAACAGCACCACACTTATTACAATTAGAAGCATTCTTTATTACATTGTTATCTTCAGCTTCCTTACGTTTTTCAATTAAATAAAGCTCCATGTGTTTGTCTTTATCTTCTATAATAACACCAATCTTTATTAAATGGGTATTTAAAATATCACCTAATTCAGAAACAACACTAGGTATGCGTTTACCTTGTTTAACATAACCACCATCAGCATCAAATACACTTCGAAGTTCTCTAACAAGAAAACTAACATTCAAATCATGAGTAGCTGTCAATCTAAATACAGATGATAGTACTCTAGTTAATGCAATAACCCAACCATGACTTCTCATATCTTTTGAGTTCAAAAAAATTTCGAAGGGCCATAGTTTGCCATCAATTTCTATATTATTTATCGTAACATATATTGAATGATCTATAAGTGGTGATTTAAGTTTGTAAGTATTACCAGATAATTCTAGAGGTCTCTTTAATAGATCTGGTCGTATAACATGTTCTGTTTCACTAACTATCGTTTTATCAACTATTGATTGATTAATAATATTGCTAGTAATTTGTATAACATCACTCATCGTATATAAGTTCCTTATTTAATTCGTCATTTAAGTCTTGCGTATATGCATCTAATGGTACAGTATCGTGCAGTGGATCTTTTTGATGAGCAGCCTTTGAGGGTGTATCAAATGGTATTTCTGCAGGTTTATTATTGTATGAGAGTTTTTGTACATTCTCTAAAATAAATTTGGGCCATAGTTTAGTACTAGTGCCAGAGCCTTGTTTATCACATTCATATCTTCCAGAAACATATACAGAAACTCCTTTAGTAAGATTGTTTTTAATAAAAAGAGCTTTGTCACCGAATGCACGAAACTTTAACCATGTAGTTTCAGAGTCTTTGTTATAGGAGATACCAACAGATATCTCCATAACAAGCATTGATTTAGAGTTAGGTATTTCTTTAGGGTCTGCACCAAGATTACCAATGAATTCACATTTATTTAGATATGGCATAATTTATATTCTCTTAATTTAAGTCAGATTAATTCAATTTCATGTTTAATATGGAGTATTGTTCCATTTGGAAGTTTATCTAAATGTTTATAATAGAAGGCTGCGGGAACATTTATACAACCGCCTGTTATTCTATTATCAACAGCAGTAATACTATCAAGACGTTCTTGACGTTTTTGTACTTTACTTCCTAAATAGACCGGATGGATTGTCATTATACGCTTTTCGCCTGTAATGAATATTAACATGGGTCTATTATAATGATTACTAAATGCTTGTCTTACAGTATAATAACCAGCGGGAGTAACATTATTCTTTCGTTTCTTTCCATCATATACTGCTTCATCATATTTATCAGACTTAGTCTTTCCATATAAAGCCGCAGTAATAACTATTTGTTGATTTGTTTTTGGATTATACAATTCTAATGTACCGTTAACTTTATCTGCAATTAATATAGGGTTTATATTAACAGCAAATGTATTGCTAACAAGTATACTATATAATAATAATGTTTTGAACATTATTTTGTTTCTACTTTAATTTCTTCTTCAGGTTCTAGTTCAGTTTCAGTTAATGTATCAACACCAGTTTCTTGAGGTTGAATCACAGGCCTAACTTCACCAGTATCATCAGTAAGAGGCTTAATACCAATATTGCCAGTTGACTTCACAGCATCTGTAGCTATTTGAGCAACATCAGCTGTACTTAATGTACTTTGTGAACTCGATATAATTGATGGTGAAAATTCAACAACACTAGTTGCATCTTCATCTAATGTTCCGTTAAGTGCTTGGGCAGTTACCACGGTCGGTAACATTAATATACAAATGATTGTTATAAAAGTTTTCATTTTGATTTCCTCTATAAAAATAGATGTACATCTACCAGTTTGACCTGATAGATGTACGAGTTTAAAGACTAAACATCAGTCTTCGTTTTCTTTTTTAGTGTGCAGTTACATTAACAGTTGCGCTGTTAATTGTATTTGCAGCAGTTGCAGTTACATTACCAGGTGTTGCAATGCCAGTATTAGATGCAGAAGCATTTTGTACTGTTAGGAATGAACCTTGAAGGTTAACGCCAGTTGCAGTTGAAGTACCGACAGATGAGTCAGCATCAACAGTAATGTTTGCTTGGTTAACAGCATTTAATGCCAAAGCACTAACATCGCCAGAAGCTAATATCAAAGTATTGTCAGCAGTAGCGTTTTGGAATGCTAATACTGATACTTGACCATTAAGCGCAGACGCAGTAGTTACATGTCCACCATCAGCAGTTGCTGTGATATCAGAGATATTTACAAAGTTAACTGCAGTTGCACCAACTTTATTACCACCGATTACTACAAAGTTAGACGCATCAGCATTTTGAACAGCAATACCATTCAATTGTAATGAACCAACACTTGTACGTGCATGATCACGACCACCAGAACCATTTGTATTGGCTCTAGCAACAATTGTAGTTGCATTAATACCATTTTGAGCAACAGCACTTACATCATCAAGTGAACCATGTCCATTAAATATGAAACGATTAGTTGCATCAGCTTCTTGAAAGCCTAGAACACTAACCTGGACATTACCAACACGAGTAGTTGCAGTGTTTTCAGAACCGGACCAATGTGTATGACTTCCGTCATTCGTAGATTTAGCTGTAATATCAGATGAGTTGATGCTATTAACAGCAACCGCATCTACATCACCACCAGAACGAATGTCCAGATTAGTTGCATCAGCTTCTTGAACAGTAAGGATACTGACTTGAGAGCTTCGCACACCAGTTCTTGCATCATTGCTGTAGTTTAAATGACCTGAACCATCTTCAACTTTAGAAGTCGCAACAATAGTTGCAGTATTAACGCTGTTTCCAGCTACTGCAGTTACATCGCCACGCGCTTTGATACTACGGTTAGCAGCAGTTGCATCTTGAGTAGCAAACAGACTGAATTGGCTATTGCCAACACGAGTTGTCGCATCATCATAAGCATATGCATTATCGACTTTAGAACGAGCTGTAATATCAACAGAATTGACTGAGTTAATTGCCTGAGCAGTAACACCGCCACGATGTGCATGGATATTGTGATTATAAGACAATGCATCTTGATCAGAATCTAAATTGATTTGAGCACTTCTCACTACAGCACCAGCATCACGATGGTCGGATTCTGATTTAGCAGTTAATGAACCAGTATTTACTAAGTTTTGCGAAATTGCTTTCACATCACCATTTCTGGAATACACATAACCATTATACGCATCAGCATCTTGATCAGAAGTTACATTAATTTGTAAGTTTCTAGTCGCAGCAAATGATTCATGTTGTTGTTCTGATTTTGAAGTTGCATCTACAGTATTGATACTGTTTGCAGCGACAGCTTCAGTGTTATCAGCTGAATACACAAAGTGATTATCAGCTGTGGCACCTTGATCAGCGTAAACGCTTAATTGTGCCGTATTTGTTATTGCACTACCTGAAAAACCAGCAACAGCTGTAGCAGTTAGTGTAGCAACATTAATTGTGTTCACAGCAGTTGCAGTAACCGCTCCGCCTGAAAGTATATAGTCATTATCAGCAATATCGCTTTGTAAACCGATAACCGATAATTGACCATTTAAAGTCAGGGCGTCAGCAGCTATTACAGCTTGTGAACCTAAGGCTACCGTCATTGCAGCAGCGAGTACAACATTTCTTGTTTTCATAGTATCTTTCCTCGTAAATTTCTATAGAAAAATTATAAAGTATAAAATATTCAAGCTAAAGTATTACTGTATGGAGAGTGCTTGAATCCTCCCCATACAGTTCGAACCTAATTACCCTAATTCTTCTTTATCAGAGAATTCCATAGGTATCATAAATGGCTCAGGCAAAGCAGGAACTTCTTCTTTAAATTCCTGAATACCGAGTTTATCTGCTAAGACATTGCCTTGAGCTTGAATATCACCACGAAGGTACTTATTCGCATCATCAAGGAACATTTTTTCAGATTCAGTTACACATTGATCAGCCAAAACAGACTGTCCAATAACGTCACCGATTAGTTTTACAACAGTCGCTTCAGTAATCATACGAATCGCATATTGCATAGGTTCTATGCGTTTATAGCCTGCATCAAAGTCAACAAGACCTGAATTATTGCTTATAAACCCGAAAACACCAGCATCAATTTCATCACCTGTAATTTGCTTACGTGAAGTCTGATTCGCAACAACCATAGTTGTTTTTGAATCTACTAATCGTAAATCAATTGCAGCTTTTGAAGTGAATTGGCGTCCACCAGCTTTACCCATTGAGTATCCTCCACTAAGACCACCACTAGAAACGGAAAAATCCAATTCTGTAATAGCTCCAGTAAAGTAGTAAGTTGAACCACGAACAGTACCAGCCATTATCGGTCTAACCGGAATGTCGATACCATCGATTTTGTTCATAATGCCATCACCAAGCAGTTTTGCATTTGCTTGTTTCAGTTCATATTGCCATACACCAAGATCAGTTCGTTCAGGAACAGAAACCTTAGACATATAACCTAATGCTGTAGAGATAAAGTGGTTACCACCAACAGGTAGATATTGTCCAGTATCATATACTGAAAATTTACCTGTCATATCGGGCATTTTACCGACAGATAAGACTAATGTAGCAGGAACAGCTCTGTTAATACAAACAAGAGCGGCGGAGTATGGGGTAGCGTTATCAGTAACGCCAGGTCCCATTATTTGTGGAGCATCACGTAATCCATTAGTATAAGCTTCTGTGTTAGCACAAGCTTGTAACAATAAGGATGTAATGACCGCTACAAATAACTTAAGTTTAAGTTTACATTTCATAGTTTTATTTCAACCTTTAATTAGTTACTCAATGGTTTGTGTAGAATCGTTAGCTTCTTGACCAGAATATACCTTTACATAAGATCCCTTGGAATCTCTTATATAAATGTCTTGATCACTAGAATTAATACGATTGTCATTAGAGACGCCTTTATAACCTACAAGATCACCATTTACAGTTTGAAAAGTCTGATACTTTGGCTTAACATGAACGTCGATTTCCCACTCAAGACGAGCTTGAGCAGTTAGTGCATTAGTTTCTGCCGGACTGCGGAATTGCCAAGCCTTTGAACCACCACCGAAAACGGCAGACGGTTCATTAGCTGTAACAATACCTGTTGCAATCAAGGCACAAACGAATATAAATAGCTTTTTCATATTATTGTTTCCTTTAGATATATCAAAAATACTGGACCTAATTTGCATTAAGTCCAGAGCTTAAGTTGAATAATTTCTTATTCAAAATTCATAACATTCAATTGTTATTGCAATTAAATATATATATGAAATCTGTCAAACCGTGATAATATTTATGAAGAGTAACCGTCTTCTTTAAGTTTAATTAAATTGTCACGATGTTCTGTTAATTTTGATTTAGTTTTAACTAATTCTTTGATACGCTTACCTATATCAGTTAAAACTCCGAAATTGATTTTATCTAAACTTATATCTGAAAATGCGCTTAAATAGTCAATAGTTTCATTAAGTGCAGTAATAGTCTCATTATAAGCATCTATTTCAATGTTTAGTTCATCAATGTATTTTTGTTGCTTAGATATCAATGCTTCAATATCCGCTAAATCACTAATATATTCTCCACATATTTCTGAAGAATTGCCATTAGAAGATATAGTAAGTTCAGTTGTTGGCTTTTCTAAATTGATAGATATCAATATAATAGTACCGATCAATATAAAACACAACCACATCCAGATCTTTGATGCACTTTTATTTTCACTCATTTTTATTTGTTTATCTTATTTAATTAATTAAAAAAATGGCTCAATACTTACCATAAGTACCTTCTTTCAAGGCCTCATATAAGTTTGCCGCCGTTGTAACATCATTATTATATTCGATCATATCGGAACCTTTAGCAGTTACTTTTTTGCCGTTTTCCAATTCAAATGAATATTCAGTATTTTCTAAATCTTCTTTTCTACTCAATACACCAGCTGAAAAATTAGGATTAAATCTAAAAGTAGTAACACCTTTAAGACCTAATTCATAACCTTCTTGATATATATGTTTAAAATCTTCAAAATCTATATCAGTAGGAACATTAATAGTCTTACTAATAGCACTATCAATCCATTTCTGTACAGCAGCTTGAACTTTTAAATGATCACTAGGAGTCAACGACATAGTATCATCGAAGTGAACAGGAAGATCATTTACATCAATGTTATCATCAATGTTATGTTTATAACTTAGTAACTCATATGAAAATACATCTATTGGTTGCTTTGTTTTCTTACCTTCAATTATTACATTTCTAATATAATGATGTGAGAATGACGGTTCGATTCCATTTGAAGCATTATTTGCAATACTTAGAGATATTGTACCTGTAGGTGCTATTGAAGTTGCATGTGTATATCTACTTCCATAAATAACAAATTGTTTTCTTAGTTCATCAAATTCAGGCTTATTAAAATATTCACTCATAGCAAATAATTCTTTACCTTTTATTGTAGCACCTAATTTAGTATTAAGGTTAAGTTTGTTTTTAACGGCAGATTCTAATGTTTTGTTTTTACTTATAAGATCATTAGTAATTTCAAAATCACGATTCATTATAGGAGCTGGTCCTTTTTCTTTTGATAAATCAATGCCAGCTTTAAAACCTTCAATAGCTAACATTCTTGTAATTTCATCAGAAAATTCAACTGAAGCATCTGAACCGTATTTCATACCAAGCATTACTAATGTACTACCAAGACCAGTAAATCCCATACCGTGTCTACGTTTATCAAGTAATTCTTTACGTTGCTGCTTTAACGGTAATCCATTTAATTCAACTACATTATCTAACATTCTACTGAATACATGAATTACTTTAATATAGCGTTCATAATCAAATACAGCTTCTTCAGTAAACGGATTATCTACAAAAGCTGTTAAATTAATTGAACCTAATAGACAAGCTGCATATGGACTCAACGGCTGCTCACCGCAATTGTGTACCCAAAGGCCTTCGCAATCAAAACTATTAATACCAGGAATCGAAACATCATAAACATCATCAGTTTTTAAATATTCTAATGATTCGAATCTAACCGTAAAGTCATCTAATTTAGGTGATTGTGTTCGATCATTTAAAGCATCTTCTAGATTAAATCTTTTATTTGTATCATTAAAATCAATGACATATTGGAATTTATCTATGTTGTTATTAGAAATATTTAATTCATGTTGTGCCTTAGTATTATATAATTTTTTACCACCATGACCATCAGGTGCTAGAGTTTGTCCAGCTTTACGACGGTTTTTGTATATATTTGATTTAATACCTAAGCGTAAAAGCATTCGCTGTACTGATTCTAGGCAAGAAAGATCTGATTGACTTAATCTAACATAAATGCCACTTGAATGTTTAGTTCCAACTGTTCCATCTGTATCAAATAATCCTTGAAGAAATCCTATATAGAAATCACTTGATGTATTTTCCATCATAGACGTTATTTCTTTATGACCGTAAGACATTCCATAACTTTCAGTTAATCTCGTTAAAGCTGCAAAGTTCATTCTGTATTCATTACGTCCTTTAACTTTCTTCCAGCCTTTAAAATCACTTCTAGTATTATATTGTTTAGTTATTTCAAATAATTTTGTCATAACTTCTAATGGACCATCATTAATTGGATCATTATGATTGTCTGATAATAACCATATAGTAAGTATTGGTCCTTTTTCTTTACTTATAGTCCCATCTCCTAATAACGTACCTAAAAGATAACCTTCATCATGAGTTCCTCGTCCATCCCAGTTATTTTGCTGATGGTTATTTACTAATAATTTATCTCCTATAATAAAATCTTTAGCTTTAATCCATTCAGTAGTTTGATTTGGATTTTTACGCATAAGTTTATGATCTTTTGTTAACTCAATTGAGTAACCTTCTTTTGTCATTAACTTATATACTTTTTTAGTTCCAGTCTTAAAAAATCCTTCTGTATCTGACTTCCACTCTTCACCATTAACTAATGCTGTAAACTGTTTTCCGATTAGATCTTTAACTTGATAAGGACCATTATCAGTCTGAGTCCACATATTCTTTGAAACACAAGGATTTGTAGCTCTTATTTCTTCACAAAACCAATTGTTGTTGTATTTGTTAATTTTATCAATTAACATAAATCCTGGCTCTGCATATTCATATGTTGAAGTCATCATTAAATCAAATAATGATTTAGCACTAACTGACTTATACACTTTACATACTGTTTTACCATTAGATTCTACATAGACATTGCCACCAGTATCAGGCCAATATGCATCTATTAAATCTTCTGATTGTTCAATTTCAAATGAATTAGCAGCGAATATTAAATGCCACATTTCATCGTTTTTTACAGCATTCATAAACTCATCTGTAATTAATACTGACATATTGAATTGACGTAAACGACCATCTTCTCGTTTAGCTTTAATAAACGCCTCTATATCAGGATGACGGCAATCACAAGTTAGCATTTGTGCACCTCTACGGCCACCAGCTGAAGATATAGTGAAGCACATTTTATCAAATACATCCATGAATGGAAGTGTACCTGATGTATTGGCACCAGCGCCTGTCACAAATGCACCATTAGGTCTTATCGTAGAACAATCATAACCTATTCCAGCTCCCGTAGCTAATGTAACTGCGGCTTCTTTTAATGAAGTGAATATACCATCTATAGAATCCTTGATTGTGGAACTCACAACGCAGTTTCCGGTTAGTAACCCTCCCTCAATTACAAATGATCCTGTATTTGGTTCTTCACAACAATATACTTTATCAATATATCCTTCATTTGATATATCAGATATCATCCATTTGTCATATGTACCAGCTGGAACTTGATAATTATCAATATGTTTTTTATTAATTATTAACTTTTTAGAAAATCGTTGAGGAGCAATCGAAATTACATGGACATCTTTAGTTCTTATTCCTAAATTAGTTTTTTGTCCTTTAGCAAATTCGAGTTTGTTATTTGTTGTTTTTATCCCAACAGCAGGCAAATAGATCTCTAACCAATCTGTTAATTCTTTATTTCCAGTTATTTTAATTTCAGAACCGGCTTTATTTTTAACTACAATTCCATCTGTTGCAAGTATTCCTGAAAAGAAACCTAATATATAATCAGAACTGCAATTTTTTGAGGGTATTAGTTTTAAATTTGATGGCATTCCAGCTAATTGATAACGTACACCTACGTTAGGAATCACATTACCTTCTGATCCATTAGTAGCAAATGGGATAATCCATTTACTTAATGACACTTTACCTTTACATAATGTAATAGACAATCTATATCCATTTTCATTAAATGCTTGAAGTGTGCCATCACCATATACAATCCCATGTGCTACACCAGCTTTATAGTCTATAGATGTTTCATCAAATTGTATTTTAGGAAGTACATGTGCAATACTTTTATATTTATTAGGAATTGAACCTGATAAGTAAAATTCTGTAGTTACTACTCTTCCAGTATTGAGAATCCATCTATGTTTTGTTGTTGATGGAACTGTAATTGGATATCTACTTGAAGCGTATTTGAATTTCATATCAAAGAGTTTTTGTTTACCATAGCATTCAAAACTTACTTCTGACCAGTTACCATTTCCATCAATAACGTTAACTGAATCTAAGTTAACTAAATCTTTAATTTTTATAAGTCCTCGATCTGTTAGAACGCGAACGTTTCCCCCTAAGCAGTTTATCAGTGATGTACTCGGTTTATGTTCACCTGCACCTGCATTAGATAGTATTCTACCAGCAGGAATAGCACCATTGTCCATAGCCCATTTGAATTCTATTTCCCAATCTTTACTTTTCTTTTCATTTTTTGCTAAGGCTTTTGCAACTCTATTAAAGGTTGCATTAATATCTGCATCAACTAATTCTCCATTACGATTTTTTAGTTGATATTTTAGACTATATATGTCTAATGACGCTTTTTGATGCGATATATGCACTACTACTTCTCCGTTCTTAACTTACTAATAATTTGTGTTCTGTCAACACAATTTTAACTTTTGATTTATTACCAACAGGATCATTTAATAAGCGTAATAGGTTATCCTGAATTCCACTAGTTTCAAAGTATGGATGACTTTGGACTTCATTAATTAATTTTATATTTTCATTTAAATATAAATGTTCTAAACATTCATCTAGTATTGTTTTTGCTTTCTTAATATTATTTGTTTCTACTACTGGAATCCAATCAATACCATTAAAAATTAATACTTGATTTTTAATGGTATCAAAATACGTTTCTCCAGTTAGAGGACTAGTTAATTTGGTATCTTTAAATGATACTCCGGTATTTAAACCTGCATAAACATTACTCATAATAATCCTAATTTTTCTTCTAATAATATTGAGTATATTTTATCTTTATTATTAGTTAAATTCGATAGCAGCTTTAATAATTTAGTCTTCGTAGTTTTTTCATTCCATTTAAATCGATCTACAGATAAAACTAATTCAACAATTTCATAATTTTCTAAATATTTAAATATATAATCTAGATCTTTTAATTGAAGAAGTAAATGACTTGGAATTAATTTCCATTCAGTACCTGTATAATAATAATCTAAACCTGTAGACTTGTCATGGAACGTTTGATTTATCTTTGGATTGTTTTTTCTTGGTTGTAACATTATATAACCAGAATAAAAATCGATAGACCTTTATATAAACAGGTCTACCGGTTTCATTTTACTTAACCAAATGGACTTCCGCCGCCTTGGTTTCCGAATTGTTGTTGGTTATTTTGTTGTGTGTTTGTGTTTGCATTCTGTGGTTGTTGGAAATTTTGTTGTGCTGGTTGCTGTGTATTTTGTGGTTGTTGGAAATTTTGTTGTCCACCACCGCCACCTTGTTGAGCTTGTTGACCACCACCACCTTGATTATTGCGGTTTGGATCAAAGAACTGCAACCAACCATTCCATTCAGTACCTTGAACAGGCAATGCATCTAATTTCATTGACAATGAACCATTTTCGGTATTTTCTAATACTCGACCAACATTCAACCAGTTAGCTTTAGTTCCGCCATTACCATCAGGTCTTTCGCCGGTCTTTGCAACTACATCATATTTGACTACAGATGTGCCCATAATTTATTCCCCTTATTACATTAATTTATAAATAATCGATTATAGTATTAACTTAAATAAATAAATTAATACTAGAATTAACTATTAGTTTGTTTTAGTATATCTTTTAATTTTTTTAAACTATCTAAGAAAAGAAAAATATTAGTGGGATAATATTGAGATATTATCCTACGTTTCATTTCAGTTCTATAGTCAGTTCTTTTAGATTTATAACTACTTACTTCTAACCATATTGGTGTATTATTATATTCAAAATAAAAATCACACGTCTTCTTTTCAATTTTATTATACTTAACATGCTTAGGATAAGATTTTTGTAAATCTAATTTTGTGTTTGGTAAATATTCTTTAATCAGTTCATAACAATCGCGTTCAAACTTAGAATGAAATTTGTTACCATCTTCAGAAAGCGTTAATCCTTTTTTTCTTCGTTTATAGTATCTTTTTTTGGACTTTCCCATAATTCAAAACCGTATAGATCGTTAATATCACATGACCATATCATTAAAGTGTTATATATTGGATATGTAAATCCTAATAGTCCTACTCGGAGAATAGTTCTGCTCCATATATGACCAGTCCAAAAGCATATTTCCATTAAAATAAATGCTAAACCTTTCTCTATTATATTCATTTTGATGTTTAAAAGTAAAAAATAAGCGGACATTTGATAATCCGCTTATTGGGTGGACTCTATAGGCGTTGTCGACCTAAATACTGGAAATGTTAGAAACAGTACTACCTTTCGGTTAGAGTCCATGAAAATTAAATGGTGGGCCGAGAGAGAATCGAACTCATCTATCTCCCGGTTATGAGCCGGGTGCTTATACCGCTTAAGCTTTCGGCCCTTATAGCTTTATAAATAAATAATAACTATGTCATTAAATATCTATATATAAAAGTTAAAAATATGAATTGATCTAACTTAGAAAATCAGTTACTGATCCATCAGAATTATATTTAAGAATTACATATACTGCATATATTTGACCTG
>Ga0164318_10005496_pt1 | contig 12253 bp, 9 predicted proteins | sample GuaBasSedimGuay9_FD_113734 | JGI IMG/M metagenome (GOLD analysis project Ga0164318, IMG submission 113734) | Subseafloor sediment microbial communities from Guaymas Basin, Gulf of California, Mexico - Guay9, Core 4571-4, 0-3 cm | ecosystem: Environmental > Aquatic > Marine > Hydrothermal vents >... | reverse complement strand
ATTCAATGAAATATACAAAATTGAAAGAGAAACAAAAAACTATGAAGAATTCTTTAAAAATGTATTAGGAAACGCACCATGGAGTGCACAAAGGGCTTGGGCTAAAAGAGTCCTGTTAAAAGAAAGTTTTACGATATTAGCACCCACTGGTGTTGGAAAGACAGTATTTGGTATAATCACTTCACTATACCTAGCAAAGAAGAAGAAAAAAACATATTTCATACTACCTACCACGGTTCTTGTAAAACAGGTTTACGAAAAAACACTTATAATGTCCAAAAAAGCTGATCTCGAAGAGGACAGAATTATAGCTTATTATTCTAGAATGCCAAAAAAGAAGAGAGAAGAGGTATTTGAAAAACTATCTACAGGAGAATTTAACATTTTCATATCAACTTCACAGTTTTTATCAAACAATTTTGATAAATTAAAAGATCATAAATTTGATCTAATTTATGTAGACGACGTAGACTCCATAATGAAATCCTCCAAACACATTGATAAAGTCCTTATGCTTCTAGGCTTCGAACAGGACGATATACAGTTGGCATACCAAATTATCTATACTCGACTAAAGCTAAATGCAGCACGCAGAAGAGGTGAAGAAGAAGCAGAAGAAATGCAGAAAGAGCTTAGAAAAATGGAAAAAGTCCTCGAGTCTCGTAAAAGAAAAATAAAGCCAGGAGTTATGGTCATTTCCACAGCTACTGGAAGACCAAGAGGTCTAAGAGTAAGATTGTTTAGAGAATTGCTAGGCTTTGAAATAGGTTCCAGAGCCGAGCTCATCAGGAATGTTATAGATAGCTATGTAGTACTTGAAAAAGATGACATAATAGGAAAAGTCGCAGATCTTGTAGGCATTCTCGGCAAAGGAGGACTGGTTTTTATTCCAATGGGATATGGAGAAGACTTCTTGAAGAAAATAAAGGAAAAGATTACAGAAAAAGGGCTAAAGGCAGAGTATGTGTATGGTAAAGAGAAGGGTGTTGTAGAAAAATTTGCAAATGAAGAAATAGACGTTCTAATAGGTGTAGCAACATATTATGGCCTACTAGTTAGAGGTCTAGATCTTCCACACATAATTAGATATGCAGTTTTTGCCGGTGTACCTCACTTTAAATTTTCGGCTGAAATAGAAGAAATTTCTCCAGCAAGACTTCTACAGATAGCTTCAACGGTGAGAAATGTTGCAGAGAAAAGGGATCAAAATGAAATAGATAGGTTGTCTTCCAGCATTAGAAGATGGCTAATATCTCTAGATGCTGGAACCTACCAAGCATTCCTCGAAGCCTATAAGAAGGGAGAAGTAAAAGGAAAATTCATAAGATTAGCTGAAAACATAAACAGGCTAAGGCTATTAATTCAAAGATACCTGACTTCTCCTAAGTATCTCAAAAAAATAGAAGAAAATACAAATTTAGTGATTCATGAGGAAGGGGGTAGAAAGTACTTCTTACTTCCAGACGTTATGACATACCTGCAAGCCTCTGGAAGAGTTTCCAGAATGTACGCCAAAGGGGTCTCTAAGGGACTATCTGTTGTAGTTGTAGACAATCAGAAATTGTTCGAAAATCTTGTAAGAATGTCAAGATGGTATAGCGACGAGATAGAGTGGAGAAATTTCGAAGAGATAGATATTAAGTCAGTCCTAGAGGAAATAGATAGAGAGCGAGAATTTATCAAAAAACTAATCACAGGAAAACTGAGAGTCGAAGAAGTGAAGGATTTAGTAAAAACTGCACTTGTAATCGTAGAGTCTCCTACAAAGGCTAGGACCATAGCTTCATTCTTTGGAAAACCATCAAGGAGATTAATAAATGGGGCCATTGCATATGAAACGTCCACAGGAGATTATATTCTACAAATAATAGCAAGCAAAGGCCATGTTTTTGACTTAATAACCTCTCAATATAATTATAAGGGTCTTAAGGATTTCTACGGAATAGTAGTTGACGCAAAGAACAGGCTTTTTCTACCAGTATATACGACATTGAAAAGATGTAGAGACTGTGGTGAACAATTCACCGACTATCCTGTAGAGATAAGCGACGGGAAAATTAAAGTCAAAAAAGTATGTCCTCGCTGTGGAAGCGGAAACATTGTTGATCAGTGGGACACTGTTAAGATTCTACGTAAGCTAGCGAGCGAGGTAGATGAAGTTCTCTTAGCCACTGACCCGGACACAGAAGGAGAGAAAATTGCCTGGGATATTGCTACATCTCTAAAACCATATGTTCCAGAAATAAAACGAATGGAGTTCCACGAAGTTACGCGAAAGGCTTTTGAACAAGCATTACAGAGCTTAAGGAAACTTAACATGAGACTTGTAGAGGCACAAATAGTCAGGCGAGCCGAAGACAGATGGATAGGCTTTTCGCTAAGCAAAAAACTATGGCAAGAATTCGGCATGAAATGGCTTTCGGCTGGAAGAGTTCAGACACCCGTTCTAGGATGGGTTATCGAAAGATATAATGAATCTAGAGCCAGCATAAGACCAATTTTCAGAATAGTTTTAGAGAACGATTACATTTTAGTAGTAGAAAACATTAAACTAGATTCCAAAAAACCAAAAGAAATAGCTGAAGAAATCCGAGAGCAAGGCATAGAAATAACAATTAAAGAAAAGAAAGAACGAGCAATAACTCCGCCTCCGCCATTCACCACTGACACCATGCTCCGTGAAGCATCACAAAGACTCCGAATAGGTGTCGATAGAATAATGCGTCTTGCTCAAGAACTCTTCGAACTAGGACTCATCACATACCACAGAACCGACAGCACCCGAGTGTCCGATGCCGGACTTAGAGTAGCTCAAGAATATATAACAGAGAAATTTAAGAAAGAATTATTCACGCCAAGAAGATGGGGCGAGGGTGGCGCTCACGAATGTATACGTCCCACAAGACCGATCGATACAGAAATGCTGATAAACCTTCTAAAGCAGGGAATTCTCCAACTACCCGTTCAACTATCAGCTTTGCACTTCAGATTATACGATTTGATTTTCAGAAGATTCATTGCAAGCCAAATGCCCCCAGCAAAGATAGTAGAAACCACCATACTGGCGAAGAGTCCCTTTTTCGAGAAAGAATACACTTGGATAACTGAAATAATCGAATCAGGGTTTACAGAAATCTATCCACTCGAAGTGAGAACAATTTTAAAGCCAGGTAAATACAAAGTGAAGTCTGTATCGTATAAGAAATTGCCCACAGTGCCTCTATATTCGCAGGCTGACCTGATTAGACTCATGAAAGAAAGAGGTATAGGAAGACCATCAACTTACGCGAAAATAGTAAAGACTCTCTTGGATAGACATTATGTGATAGAAGTGAAAAACGGCAAACTTGTTCCAACAAAACTTGGAATAAGGGTCTACGAATTCCTTAAAGAAAAATACGGCGATCTGGTTTCAGAAGAAAGAACAGCAGAGGTACAAAAATACATGGACATGATAGAAGAAGGCAAAATAGATTATCGCGACGTTCTAAAAGATTTTTACAACGAAATATTAGAAAAGGTTGAAAAGAAATAACTCCTATTTTTAAACCGTGTCAAGAGGATTGTATATAGGAAGATTTCAACCATTTCACAAAGGGCATCTAAGAGCGGTTAAATGGATATTAGAACGAGAAGATGAGTTGATTATAGGCATAGGGAGCGCCCAGTACAGCTATACCTTGAGAAACCCCTTCACTGTCGGAGAAAGAATCTACATGATATGGACAACCCTAAAAAGCGAAGGTTTACTAGACAGGATAATGTTTTCAGCAATACCAGACACCGACTCACAACACAGCACATGGGTTTCACACGTTAAAACATACACACCGCCTTTCGACAAAGTATATACGAATGACCCTCTCTCACAAATACTATTCCAAGACGAGGGCATAGATGTGCAACCTATACCATTCTTCGACAGAGAAATATACAGTGCAACTCGAATAAGAAATCTAATAATAGAAGATAACAAAGAATGGATGAACTTGGTCCCCAAACCCGTTGCAGAGTTTATCATAAAAATCGGAGGAGACAAAAGGATCAAAAAACTAGCATCAATATAGCTTGAGAGTAAAAAATAAAACCTTTGTAAACTTAAACTTACCTGTAATCTCCACATCAACCAAAATCATAAGCGGCCGTGGTCTAGTCTGGACTAGGACGGCGGCCCTCCAAGCCGCAGAACCCGGGTTCAAATCCCGGCGGCCGCACCATTTTCTTTGGAACACTAATAAATAAGTCCTGTTTTCTTTTCATGAAATAGGATGTACGATGTCGACGCATTGTCCCTATTATAGGATGACTTCTCATGGTACGAGATGTGTGCTTATGGATATTAGTGATTGGAGAAGAGTTGGAAGAAATTATATAAGGTTTTGCAAAACTGGAGGAAAAGGATGTAGTATTTTTATGAGATTGAGTAAAATCGTGATGCAGAATAAGAACGGTTTTGTCAAAGTGAGAGGTAATGTCCTGCTTGGAGAAAAAGAGTGATTGGCTTCTCCTGTTATCTGTGATAATTCTTGTAAGCGGAATTGCACTATTCTTCTCTCTTAATTTTTTCGAAAAAATAATATATATTCCGATAATTTTATTATATATTTTTATAATATATTTTATATTTTATATCGTATTAAAGAGAAAAAATATAAAAAAAGCACATTTTTCTGTTCTCTCTATTATATTGGCTGTTTTTATGTCAACCCCTATTTTTTACTTAGCTGCTATTTACACCTATGATATGGTGAGAACTCAAATAATAAGTTCTGTGTTTTTAAACGAGATATATAAATTATCAAAACTATCATTAAAAAACATTCTATTTCTTCTATTTTTGTTCTCGTATATTGCTACATATATTTTCTTTAAGAACCTATCCGATATATTTGAACTAAAGTATGTTGTTGAAAAATACAAAAACATACTAAACATTGTGTTTGAAGAAACTACCTTAAGAGGCGTTAATCTAAAAATAAAAGTGGCAGGAATACTTATCGGAACAGCTATAGCTCTAGTTGATATATTTCTAGGCAACAAATTTTTCTTATTCTTTATACCACTTCTTTTCTTTTCCAAGATATCAATTCTAATCTCTGTGTTCACATCTTCTCTCTTTTTTTATCTCATGGGCATAAGGATAGATGTTTTCTGGAATTTCGTTGCCATTTTTCTGTTTTCTCTCTTCTTGTTTTTGTTATCAAAGAAACTTGCTATAAGTATTGAGGGACACGCGTCTACTCCTTTGAGATTATTTTTGTCTGCTTTATCTATTTTAATATTTTTAGTTGTTTTCTTTATAATTTTTCAAATAAAAGCTGTATTGTTAGTCCCACTTTATTTATTGCTTATAATTGTTGTAGCTTTTTCCATCTTTGAGCTTGAAAATAACAATATACTGCTAAGTCTCTTGGCTGTTATCAGCATTAGTTATATGATGGCAAGTGATTCTAATGGACTAGCAGGAGTTTTTAAAATGATTAATCCGAATCTAGCTATTTTTTATTGGTTCTTTATAACTTCTATATTAGCTATCCAAACTGCAACGTATGTAACATATATCCAGAGAAAGTTAGAAGACTATACTTATGATTGCCATATAGGGATTGTTGAAGCTTTTATTGTTCTTGTGGCCGCCTCAAGCATAGGGTCAATTGTTGTTTTGAATCCTCCTTCTATAGACTTTAATTATCTTGGTCGAATTGAAATAGGCAACACAAATTTTGTTGGAATTATTTATCCTTTGTTTTCCTTAATTTTTAGTGTAGCTCATTTTTTCCTCACAGCACCTCTTGTGACAGAGGGACTAATAGTATATGGTTTTAACCCTTTTCACCCAGTCGGTGTATTTATAGGAGGAATTTTTCCTGGACCATCTACAATGATTCCCTCAATTATTGCTATAGCTTTGAAAATTGCTGACTTGAAGTTGAAAAAGAAATTGTTGTCTAAGCTTTTTTCATACTCTATACTTGGCCTGGGATTAGGATACTTGCTAGGCCTTATATTATGTTCCTTAATTTCTATATAGCTATATTTTTGAGTCAGAATATTGTTTTAGCTGAAGATAGGTGAGGTGAGTAAACGTGTTTGTCCGACGAGAAGAAATAATGAGAGAAACATCAAAGTTGTTGTCTATAGCTCTAATACTTAATGCTGTGTTTACGCTTTTCGCTCCATTCTATCTTTTATTTATGAAGGAAATTAACATCATAGTATTAGCAATTCTAGTCTTCTCCATCATATCTCTGATACTTGTCTATATCCTAAAGAAGTCAATAGAAGACTACTCGCTCGGTTCCGCATACAAATTGACAATTATAGCTATGATCTTTGGGTTTATCGGAGGCTTTGTCATTGTAGGAATAATAATCTACAGGGTTCGAACACTTATAAAAGAATTCCTTACTGGAAGATAACAATGTTTGCGTCAAGCTTAAATACACTCTCTTTTGAAGAAAATGGGTGGTGATCTAATGGATAGTGCCAAGGAAATTACACCGCCACAACCGATTGTTAAAACTCCTCTTTTGAGACGATTTGGAGGAATTGTAAGTAGAGAATATAAGATAGGAAGAGGCTTTAGCAGAGGAGAAATAGAGGCATTGGGCCTCACTGTAAAGGAAGCTAGGCTTCTTGGCTTACACGTTGATGATCGCAGAAAAACAGTATATGAAGAAAACATAGAGCGACTAAGACAATGGTTAAGGGAACTAAAAGAGAGCGGGATCAAGCAAATTGTTGTAACAACGGAGATTTTTGTAAAGAGGGATCTCAGGAAAGTCTTTAAAGGAAAAACAATGAGTGGAAGAAAGGGTAGAGGTCTATTAAGTGTAAAGTATAGGTATACACACCATTATAAGTGGAAGAGGAAGAAGAAAGAGAGAGAATTAAAGAAAAGACATGAAGGAAAGATACACAAGGGCGGCGACTAAATTTTTCTTTCTACAATTGTCTTACGATACTGGCTCACTATATTTCTTGCATGTTCGATGACTATCTTAGACCCGCACTTGAAACAGTAATATTTTCCTTCGATTTTGGCAAAAATGCGGGGGCTACCGCATATTTCACATACTTTCTTAGAGTTGGACATCTAATTATCATCAAGATATTTTACCTAATAAGGGTATCTAGGAGAATTCCGGGTTAAATAATTGTGTGGCAAATGTGGCAATAACTTTTTATTTTCATAGGCTTCTTCAATGTGCGATTAACAATACATGGTGAGGAAACCAGTATGAGACCAAGAGTGGAACTTCCATTAAAAGTACTGGAAAAAAACATCGGAAACATTATATTCGTGAAACTTAAAGACGGATCAGAATATATTGGAAAACTTGAATCCAGCGATATTTCAATGAATCTAATACTTTCTGAAGCCAAGCAAGTCACAGAAACAAATAAACTTCTTACAAACTATGGTGTGATTCTCATAAGAGGTAGTAACATTCTATATGTGTCGGTCGAACCAGATAAGGTTGCTTTTTATGAATCAGAATCATGATTAACCAATACTTATTATACCATTAACGAATTGTTATTGAAGCCCAATGTCGAGAAAAAACATATTCGTTGAAAAAACGTCATTCACCCCGGTATCAAAGAGCTATGTAGAAATCGTCGAACGAAAAGGGCTCGGACATCCAGACTATATTGCAGATTCTATATCTGAGGTAGCGAGCAGGGAACTCTCTAAATACTACCTGGAAAAATTCGGACAAATACTGCACCACAACCTCGATAAAGTATTGATAGTGGGTGGACAGGCAGAGCCTCGCTTTGGTGGAGGTGAAGTAATACAGCCAATATATATTCTCATCTCAGGACGAGCAACAACAGAGGTCATAGAAAGCGATGGAACAAAAACCACAGTCCCTATTGGACCCCTCGTGTTGAAAGCTGCCAGAGACTGGATAAAAAACAACATTAGGTTTCTTGACCCGGACATACATACGATAATAGATTATAGGATCGGAAAGGGCTCTGCCGATTTAATGGACATTTACGAAAGAAGAAAAGACTACCCAGGGGCTAACGATACGTCTGTGGGTGTGGGATTTGCGCCACTCACAGATACAGAAAAACTGGTTCTTGAAACAGAAAGATTGCTTAATTCTCCAGAGATCAAAAAGAAATACCCTGCGATAGGCGAAGACATAAAGGTTATGGGGGTTAGAAAGGGCGACAGAATATACCTTACAATTGCCGCCGCTATCCTATCTAGGTTTATCCATAACGTCGATGAATATCTCGAGTTAAAGGAAACGATAAAGAAAATCGTCATGGAGCATGCTCAAAGCATAACAAACAAAGAGATAGAAATATTCATCAACACAGGGGACAATCCACAAAAAGGCGATAAAGGTGGACTATACCTGGTTGTCACAGGAACCTCGGCGGAGCATGGAGACGATGGAGCTACAGGAAGAGGTAACAGAGCCAATGGGTTGATTACACCTTTCCGCCCAATGTCCCTTGAAGCAACCGCAGGCAAGAATCCAGTCAGCCATATAGGCAAGTTGTACAATATTGTAGCATTCAACGTTGCACAGGAAATAGCATCGCTCGACAACATAGAAGAAGTGTACGTTAAATTAATCAGCCAAATAGGCAAGCCCATCAACGAGCCGCTTCTAGGATATATTTCAATAAACTCGGATGAATCAACATATACTAGAGTAAAGAAAAAAGCTGAGGAGATCTTAGAAGAGCACCTAGACAAAATAAACAAGATATGGAAAGACGTGCTAGAGGGAAAGGTCACACTTTACTAACACTGTTCTTTAACTCTCTTTTTCTCTTCTTCCTATAATCCTCTATAATATTCTTCACTTGAGATAGTAGATCAGTGCCGCTATTGGATATGATTGAGTTAACCATATTTTTCTTTAAAGAATCATAATTAATATAATAGAAGTATTCAAACTCAACAGAATCATCAGGCAAAACGTATAGTCTAGGCATATCTCCATCAAGCTCCTCGATTTTTTCCCATAGTTTTTCTAAATGAGCCTTTGATTCAAAAATGAAGGTATCAAATTTCTTAGAAAGTGCTTCTAATCTTTCGGGATTTGAATATATTTTTGAGAATGAAGATTGATCTATTACAAGCTTACTATCTTTAACGTTAATGAACTCGCTGTTCTGGTCAATTATGTAGGAGAGCTTGGGGGCTAGGAATCCCTTGTTAATTAATATTTTTGATAAAATATCTGTTAAGAGTTCTTTTTCTCTCTTTAGTTTTTCGATAGTTTCTTTCAACAGATTTTGTTGTTCATAAAGACTCTGTAGCTGGAATCGGAGTTTAGCTATTTCTCTATCTCTGATCTGTTGGAGTTTTTTCAAATTGCCAATTGTCTCGAAACGAGTTCTAAGCTGAGTGACCTCTTCTTCCAGCTCATTAAGTTCCTTCTTAAGTTGTTTATTTTCCGCGACTAGTTGGTTGATAATTTCCTGGTATTGGGCTATGTTTTGTTCTAATATCTTTTCCTTTTCGACTTTTCTGTCAGATATTTCTCGAATTTCTTTTTTCTTAGGAACAATAGCCAAGTATTTTCTTAAAACGTTTTTTACAGCTTCTGATACAGGGTATCCTTTTAGAACGAGGACTTTTGCTTCATCGACAGGTATTCTGATTCCATATTTCATAGCCTCTTTTTCTACCTGGTCAAACTTGGGTTTATAGTAGAGAAAGGACTTGTATGCAGCGGATAAGGCGTCTCTTTGGTGACTGTCTCTTACTTTTATGCCGTACTTCTCGTTTATTTGAGAAGCTATTTCTCTTTTTTCCTGAAGGCTCATAACTCGTTGAGGTACGTATAACTGTGCGTTTAGGCTGGCAGATAGTTTTCTTACGTATGATGCTGGTGGTACTACATCAGTCGCTATCAAAACTGGTTTTCCGTAAGAGTAGATAATCTTGGATAGTTGGTTTCTGCTAAGCCATCTCTTTGTAAAGATATCTATAATGTTCCCTTTTAAGTCTAGAATGGCCACACCTGTAGAGATTCCAGGGTCAACTCCTACAATAAGATACCTATGATGTATAGGCCTTATCTTTATCTTTTTGCCTAGTGGGACGAATTCGATCTTTTCCTTTCTAATTGGCTCGATATCTACAACTAAGTCATATCCTTTGCTCCTTTTGACTATACCCTTTAATTTTTCTCTAGAACAATAGACGATAAAAGTTGAGCTTTCTAGACCTGCACCGCTTTTTCTCACAAAAAGGTCAAAATCTATATTGTTTTTCTTCAGTTTTTCTTTTACTTCTCTGGTCTTCCGGAGAACGAGGAGTTCTATATTCCTTTTATAGCGTTCACGGCTCATCCCTCCGGGACCCGGAACTCTTCCTCTGCTGATTGTGATCTTTGTTTCTTCTTCAAATAGAAGTACTTGCGAACCGATATTATTGTATGCAAGTATTGCCGAGATTTCTGCTGTTTCCAGGGGTCCTGGTTTTTGTTTACAAAGACCAGCTATCATGCAAAGAGTTTCAATGCTATACTCTTCGCCATTTATTAGAGTGGTTTGTATTAGGCTTGGTATTTCTGTAAATGAGCTCTTGAAGAAATGTATTAGTGAGTCGTCGTTTGGCGCTATTTCGAATATATTATCGATTGCTATTGCCTCAATCGAATATTGTTTGACGAGGCCTGGTATTTCGGCATGACTTATTTCGGGTATTTTCTTAACTATCCTTCCATCAATTAGAATAGCAGCTGCATACTTGGGCTGATTTTTAAGTGGTGAATATCCAGGTAGTATGTCAAGTCCTAGTATTCGTTTAAAACTCACGCTATCATTTAACCTAACTTACCAATGGAATTTAAAAACTCTTCTACAAATCTATCCGTATCGATTTTGAGCAAATATTTTCTCCTAAAAAACTCTACAACATTTGTCAAGTCTCTTTTAAGGTAATAGTATGCTGAAGGATGAGATGCAGAAATCCATTGAGGCCAATCGAAAATGACTATTTTTTCGTCCGGGGTCACCATTATGTTATATTCGCTCAAATCACCATGAATTATGCTGGCGTGATAAGCCTTCTTAACTTCCTCAAAAATTTTCTTTAAAATTTCTAGAGGCTCTGTAAGCTCAGGTAGCTTAAAAAGCTCGATCCCTTCCACAAAGCCAGTAACGACTACGTGCCTGTTCCAGTCTATAGGTTCCGGAACAGCAACTTTGTGGCGATAAAGTATTCTCAAAGCCTCGTACTCTTGTTTTGCAGCTAGTCTAGACTGATAAAGCCAAGAAAGATGGCGTTTATCGCCAACATAGACCCTAACTTTTTTCGTGTGCCTAAAACTTGTTCTTCCGACTCTATGGATTTTTACGGCGACGACACGTTCTCCAGGAGTTAAACCCATATACACTTCAGATTCCTTGCCCTCGCCTAATGGTGTAGCAGTAATAGCTTTGAGAGTTTGCCTTTTTATAAGAGCATTGAAGGCTAAACAGTCGTAGCCTCTACTAGTTAATATGTATCCAATATATGGTCTCTTTATTCGTTGGACAAGACCAAGGCTATTGAGTCTTTTAAGCCTTTTCAATGTATATTCCTCGTCGAAACCCGAATATTTTGCAATGATACGAATCTCTACGTATTGGTGTGTAATCATCCCTCTTTCTACTGCCTGTAATATGCGAAAATCCGAGTTTTCAAGCTGTTTGAAGGCTTCGATAGCCAGCCTAATGCTCACATCATCACAATATCGAAGAATTATATATTATCGTGCCAAAACACACACTGGGATGATGAAACAGCTCGCAAACGACTTGGTGAAGAAGCCTTCGATTTCTGACTCTAGATGAAGTCGAATAATGATTTTCTAAAAGATAAAGGTATATATGATATCTTCTGTGTTGCTGGCAAGGCAACGTTAAAAATTCTCGTATTTCCGATCTTGTCTTCATGGATTTTACTTTGGTGTAGATGCCCGTGAACAACAATGTCTATGTTGTATTTTTCAATTATCCTGGAAAGTTTGCTAGAAGACATTTGACTCCAAAACATAGGGTTTTCGCCGTTTAGTGTTTTACACCTAGGCGGATAATGAGTTAATAATATTATAGGAGTGTTTAAAGGAAGACTCTCTTTTATGAGTTTTTCTATCTTTTTTAGGCGATCTTCGTAAATCTGCTTTATATTTGGAATGTTATCTTCTTGCCATCTGGTTGGTCGGTCTAAAACTCCACGTGAGCCTACTATCGTAACTTTAAAGTTTTCTAACTCAAGTGTTATTTT
>Ga0164318_10005495_pt1 | contig 12253 bp, 10 predicted proteins | sample GuaBasSedimGuay9_FD_113734 | JGI IMG/M metagenome (GOLD analysis project Ga0164318, IMG submission 113734) | Subseafloor sediment microbial communities from Guaymas Basin, Gulf of California, Mexico - Guay9, Core 4571-4, 0-3 cm | ecosystem: Environmental > Aquatic > Marine > Hydrothermal vents... | reverse complement strand
TATGACCCACGCCAGGAGAATTGTGGCCGCCGGGTAAAAAGAGGAAAGAACGGCAGAAATATCCAGCCGTCCGAGCTTGGTTGCAAGCGCAAAAAACGCGTTTCCCGAGGCGTCAAGAATCCCGGCCAGGATCATAAAACCCATTTGGATTTTTGTGGAAGACAAGGGTTCCTTTTTTAGCAGGATCACCAGGGCCATCAGCCCAACGGATGCGACTCTCGCTCCGATCAGAGGCCACAGCACAGATTCGCCGATCGCACGATCAATGAAGATAAAGAAAAGCCCGAACCCCAGTCCTGCGAGGATTGGGAAGTACATCTCACCGGGCCGAACCGCGGGACCGGAAAAAGAATAGGAGAGGAACCAGATGGAAACTAGAGCGGCCCCAAAACCAAAGAGCTGCACGGTAGTGGGAAATCCCTCGGTCAGCAGGGCCACAATGACCGGGAGTATTGCCGTTACTACAGCGGAAACGGGAGCAACAATCCCCATACGTTCCCTTGCAAGCCCCGTGTAGAGGGCAACCAATCCCAGCACACCGCAGAAACCGGCCACTCCGCCAAGCAAAAACCGTGAAAGTTCCGGTACCGGCTCACCGAAACAAAGCGCCAGCAGGACGAGAAAAAGTCCCCCCACAAACTGTGAAACCAGGATAACCGAGAACACATTATTCTGCTTTGTGGCAAACCCGCCGGTAAAATCACCAGCCCCCCAGGCCACTGCGGAACTCAATCCATAGGTAAATGCCAGACTCTCCGGACTCATGGGCAGCACGCAGTTCAGCCCCGGGAAAAAGCCACGGATTTCAACCCCAGCTCGTCCAGCTTGAAGTCAGCAGGGCGTCCCTCGGTATCCCAGCCGCGAAGCTGATAGTATGCAGGAAGCATCCGGTCAAGTTCGCAGACCTGTCCTTTGGCCGGACCATCGGGCAGCGGTTCCTCCAGGATTCTCATGGGAAGTGTGTCGTCTTTTGCAGTGAACCCGGCACCATTAATAAAGACACGTTCCGCATTGACGGCACGTTCCCCGGCACGAACCAATTCCACCAGGTCATATCCTGCGCCGGTGGCCGCATTGAGGAGACGAAGGAGTCCCTGCGGCCTGATATCCTCTGTGGGGGTCACCAGATTCCTGACAGAAAAAAACACGCATACTCCCGCGGAATCGAAAACCGCAAAAACATCCTGCCAGTCCTTCACCAACTTGGGTTTGTTTTCAAGGGCCAGGGGATCGATAAGCGTGGGAACCCCCAGAATTTCAATATAGGCGGGATCACCGCGCATGTGGCTGGCGCCGATATTTGAAGTGGCATAGGCAAGCCCCATACCCTTTTCTCCCCGGGGATCATACCCGGCAAATTCCTGCCCTTTGGATACAACGGCCAGCTCAGGATGGTGATATTTTTCGGCCAGGCGCATACTCCCCAGGGCAAGTTCATCCCCAAAGTCCTCCCGCAGACCCGTTTTACGGCACAGATCCACCAAACCTTCTGCGTCCCCGAAACGAAGAGGTCTTCCAATTACCGACTCGTTTATAATTCCTTTTTCATACATCTCCATGGCGCAGGCAATGGTGGCACCCATGGTGATGGTGTCCATGCCCATCTCGTTACAGATATAATTGGCCTTGGCCACCGCAGCCAGGTCCCCCACCCCGCAATTGCTCCCCAGGGCATAGACCGTTTCATATTCAGGGCCTTCTCCTTCTCCCTGAAAGGGTCCGTCAGTGATTCTGGTTACCCGGCCGCAGGCGATGGGGCAACTGAAACAGGGTTTTGCCTTGACCAGGTACTTCTCGGTCAGGGCCTCCCCGCTGATCTGTTCCCACTGTTCAAAGGTACCCTGCTGAAAATTGCGCGTCGGAAAAACCCCGATGTTCTGCGTCCCCACCACGGTGATAGCCGTACCGTAAGTTCGAAGTGCCGGCGGCTGTTCCTTTGAGGCCGCCTTGAACCGATCAAGAAACTCCCGCGCAATGGACTTAAAGGCTTCTTCATCGTGAAGCGGAACTTTTTTGTTCCCGCTGACCACAACCGCCTTGAGTCTTTTTGCACCCATCACCGCGCCCACTCCCGATCGGCCCGCGGCTCGATCCTGGTCGTTCATGATGGACGCGAAAAGAACCCCATTTTCCCCGGCAGGTCCGATACAGGCCACCTTTGCTCCCTGGTTTGTCTCCCGCAGGAGGAGATCGGTGCTCTGGTGGGTATCCTTCCCCCACACCCTCTCTGCGCTGCGCAATTCCGCGCCGTCTTCGGTTACATAAAGATACACGGGGGCGGCAGACCTCCCTTCGATAATAATACCGTCTACCCCTGTCCTTTTCAGCATGGCCGGAAACTGCCCGCCTGAATTGGAGCAGGTCACCGCACCGGTGAGAGGAGATTTCGTGACGACCATGTACCTCGCCCCGGTGGGAGCAGTGGTTCCGGTCAGGGGGCCGGTCATCATGATGAGCTTGTTATCCTTCCCAAGGGGATCGCACTTTGGATCCACCTCATCCAGGAGATAACTCACACCCAAGCCCCGCCCGCCGATAAAATCTCTTGCCTTCTTCCTATTCAGCGGTTCAAAACGGCTGGTTCCAGTCGTCAGATCCACTCTCAAAATAGAGCCCATATATCCCATAATCTATCTCCCTAACCCGGACAAACCGGAAATGACAAATGTCAAAGCTCAAATGTCAAGTGAAATCCCAATATCTCAATGATAAAACATATCCCGTTCACCTGTTTGGGACAGGAATGGGCCAAAGAGCAACGCACCGCAGAAAAAAGATCATCCTCTGCGATCTTTGCGTCTGCGGCAAAAGCCCTTTTTATTCGACTGACCGTGGCCCTGGAACAGGTACGGTTTCTGAAAAAATAACGTAGCATTTTCTGCGGATATTTGGAAGAATGAAGTCAAAAAAAGGGGAACCGGGGAAGCACATGATCATCACGGTAAAGAGTTACGCATCCATGAAGAAATATTTGGCCGGTTTGCCGGCAAGCGGTCAACTGGAAATTCCGGAAGGGACTCCGGTGGGCACCGTGTTGGCACAGCTCCGGGTCCCACCGGAAGTGAAAAAAGTCACCCTGGTAAACGGGCGCCACCGGTCTGAAGATCATTTGCTCCGCACTGGTGATACCCTCGTATTCTTTCCTCCGCTCGAAGGCGGGTAGGGATACTGTTTTCCCACTTCGTCCATGGCACCGATCATGCCATCGTTCTTTCTCCTCGCACTGGTCTATAATTCTCTAATGCTCATCCCCCAGGGAACCGGTTAGTTTCTACTTTTTTCAAAAAGTATTCTAGTAAGCTCACGATGTGTAAAATAGGGATCATCACCTTTTAGATAAGGTAAAAGAATGCGTTTTTTGCGAAGGAGCTCTCTTGAAATATTCGCAAAAATCACGTCGGTATCGTAGAGTGAAGCCGTGGCAATTGGTTGGCCAAAAGGGTTTATAATCTCGCTGCCGCCCCAAAAACGGAACGGGTTGTCGTCAGCACTCGACGAATCGGCCTCTTCCGATTCTCCGTTGTCCGTGCCGAGGTTTTCAAATACCTCGCAGCCCACCCGGTTGGCGCACAGGTTATAAACCCCAAATACCCGAGAGTAGAATCGATTGATGATGTTCCAACTTTCGATGTTGGAAAACTCATTTCCCATGGATCCCTGAGAGGAGTTGAACATGGTGATGAAGATATCCGCCTTCTGGGTAACCGCCAAATATGGCAGGGAGGGATGCCACAAGTCGTTGCAGATAAGTGGCGCGATAGTAAATTCATGAAGTTTGAAGACCCGGACATGCTTGCCGGTAGAGAAGATCTTCCGCTCTTCAAATACCCCATAATTGGGCAGGTTGAGTTTGCGGTAAGTGAACAGGATTTCACCGTCAACGGCCACCAATGCCGAATTGTAAAAATTCATGGCGCGGGACTCTTCAATAAAGCCCACAACAGCAGCCATCCCCTTTGTGGCTTGAACCAGTTGATTGATTTGCGGAGAGTCCAAACGCAACGCCACTTCATGATAACGTTCTTTCACAAAGTAACCCGTCAGAGAAAGCTCCGGAAAAATGGCCAGATCGATATCCTGCGCTTTGGCTTCCTCAAGTATTTGGATTGTATTTTCGAGATTTGCTTTAACATCAAGCAGCACCGGATCGGTCTGGTATACAGCCACTTTCATTGCCTGAGCCCTTTCTGTTAGAAGGTATGCGCAGTTGGAAATATCATGAGTCTATTGCTAAACAGCCATCAAATATGGGATCGATAGTTCTCCACCGGTCTGCCGACCAAATACGCTCCATGAGATCCTGGGCCTTCTCCTCACCGATAACAGGACCGACTAGCCAGAGAAATTTTTCCTCCAGCTCACTATCTGCAGGCAGCGTATCCGGCGGCTCCCACCGGGGCTCCATTCGACCGGACAGGAAAAAGTCTCCTCCCTGGGTTTCAACGATCACCTCGGCGTATGTCTTGGAGGGAAAGGCTGCTTCAAAACGTTCATCCACCTCGGTGGTCACCTTGGAGGCCAAATCCAGAAGGGTCTTGTCGAATATTCGAGGAGGTAGTACTTGGCTCGGGCCCACTTCGCCGTCCAGAAAGGCTGCAGCCACTGGAAAAGCGATGTTATACTGGGCCTCCTCGGTATTGGCGGGCGGGCGGGTGCTCAATGCGCAGGCCGCATTAAAGGTCAGGATGCGAATGCTGCGGATCGACAAAGGTGAGAGGTCATGTTCCCTCTTCACTTTTAAAACCCCATCTACCGCGGGCTGCGCCCAGCGGCATGCTGCGTAAGGTTTGAAATAGAGATTGAGTATCTCCCACTCATGCCCCAAGGATTTGATCCACGCGGGTTCGGGAGTATCGGAAAATAGAGGCTCGATCCCGGTAAACCCTTCTTTGGCCATCAAGACGGAAAGCATGGCGACCATGGACCCCCAGCCGATGCTGTCCTTGCCCATGGATGGTGTAGCAATGCCCTTCATCATAGGGCCGATGGGAGCGTGGTATTCGGCCGTTCCAATGGCGTGTCGCAGCTGGCATGCATCCAACCCGAAAAGACGAGCGGCGGCGGCAGCCCCAGCAAGCGCACCCCAGCTTCCTGATGAATGATACGTGCTATAGCGGGCATGCCGAATCCGCCCGGCCCGAATGCCGATCTCGTAACCGACAACAAAAGCAGTCAAAAATTCTGAACCAGTACAAAGGGACATCTGTTCTGCCGCCGCCAGTATCACCGGCAGGACGCAGGCACCGGGGTGCCCTTTGACCAGGCGATAGCCATCATCAATGTCCAGGGCATTGCCGGCGAACCCATTTGCCAGCACGGCCCCGGAAGGAGACGAGCGAAATCCATGAATCAGCACGGTAGCTTCATTTCCAGGGAACTGGGTTCGGGCGATTTTCGCCATGATTCTACCGACAGGACTTTGTGCGCCGGCGATAGCTGCACCGATGGTGTCAAGGAGACAACGCTTGGATTGGTGCTGGACTTCAGGAGGGATATTTTCCCATGTCAGCTCTTGGATAAATCGGATGGCACGCTCGGTAAGCAATGCCGGGGCTGGACCTTCCTCCCCGGCATTGTTCACTGGTTCGATAAAGGGCACCATATCAGATCCCCGCTTTTTCGAGCTAGACTACAATAATCCTTTCTTTCTCAACCAGTCCTTTGCCACTTTCGCTTCAGCTTCGTGCCCCACGTCTACGCGTTTGTTCATTTCCTGCATTTCTGGGGTACTGAGATTATCTGCCAACGGTTTCAATATGTTGCGTATTTCTGGATATTTTTTCAGCACTTTCACGCGCATGACCGGAGCCGGATTATATACAGGAAAGAATTTTTTATCGTCGACCAAATTCACAAATCCAAAAGCGGCAATTCGCCCATCTGTGGCAAAACCCATACCCACTGCAATTTGCCCATTTTTCAAAGCACTGTATGCCAGGCCAATTGACATTTTCTTGACCTTTCCTGCTGGAACTCTGAAGCCATAGTCCTTCATCAATTTCCTGAAACCGTCGGGTCTTGCCCAAAACTCCGTTCCAACACCAAAAATGAGGTCTTTCGGATGCTGATTGACATAACCAGCCAGATCCGAAATTGACTTTATGCCCTTTTTCTGCGCTTCACTCTTTTGCATCATCAGAGTATACGTATTATTAAACTGAACCGGGTCCAGCCATATTAAACTATTTTTCTTATCTTTGTCGCGTACCCAACTATATACCTTAACAGAATCATTCATTATTTCGGGATCTTTTTGCTTAAAAAAGACTGTATAGGCAGTGCCCGTGTACTCATAATAGAAATCGATCTCACCTTGCTCCAGTGCTTTTCGAGCCAGATTTGTGGCCAGACCGGTCTTCAGTTCCACCTTGAAACCAGCCTTCTCCAAGAGGTCCTTTGCAAGCTCAGGCAGCAGGTACTGTTCCGTGAAATTCTTGCCCCCAATAACGATTTTCTTTTCTGCAGACATACTGCTTCCCGGCAGGCATAGACAAGTTGCAAAAACTACCACAGTACAAATGAATAATGCTCTGAATCCCTTTTTCATGATTCCCCTCCTCTAAAATTGATTGTTGTTTGACAAGTGCATGTCCGGCGGGTTTTTCGCGCGCACATGCTCATTCCTCTGTCAACCGCAGCCCTTTAGATACAAGAACAGCGCTCAAAAGCTCGACGAGAAAATCAGCCAGTAAGGCCATCAGGGTCACCGGAATAGCACCGGCCAGAAGTTTATCGGTCATCATCATATCTATACCTGAAAAAATCCAGTCGCCCATTCCGCCAGCCCCGATAAGATAAGCCAATGCCACTGTTCCGATATTCATCACCAAGGCCACCCTGAACCCGGTTAGAATAACCTTCATGGCCATAGGTAATTCGACCCCAAAAAGTATTCCAATAGACGTCATGCCCATCCCCTTAGCAGCATCCAGGGTAGAAACGGGTACAGCCCGAATTCCCGCTAATGTATTCCTTGCAATGGGCAATATGGAGTAAATTGTCAAAGCAAAAAGGGCCGGTTTCGTCCCTATCCCTAAAAAACTCATGACCAGTGCGAGAACGGCTAAGGATGGAATTGTCTGTCCTAACCCCACAATGTACATCACAATACCGGAGTATTTTTTTAACTTAGGGCGGGTCAAGGCAATGCCAATAATAAGTCCTGCAATTGTTGCAATGGCCATACTGATGGCAACAAGATAGAAATGCTGAAAAAGCAGTCGCATCAGCTCAGGATAATTATAAGGATCTATCAAGAAAGCGATTGTGCCGGTTTTTTCAAGGGCCACACCAGCAGCAAAGACCAAGAATATGAGCACAATTTTGTAGAGCTTTGCAGCCAGCTTTTTCATTATGCTAACCTCTTTTGCAATTGAATGCCCTTCGGGGTTAACAAATGTTCCGCTCCTGCCATTAAACCGTCGATCACGATGGCAAGAAGCGAAACCAGTACGGCCCCACTGATAATCATCTCCGGATACACTCGGTCAATACCCTGTTGGATATAAACACCCAGACCTCCGGCACCGATATAAGCAGCAATCGCCGCGATGCCGATGTTCATAACTGCAGCCGTGCGCAATCCTGCAATAATCACCGGTACTGCGATAGGAATTTCTACTTCCTTGAGGAGTTCCCATCTATTCATTCCCATGCCTCTTCCGGCATCCCTCAAGGAAGGAGGGACATTATTAATGGCGACATAGGTATTCCGAATAATGGGCAATTGGCTATAGAGCACAAGGGCGATTATCGCCGGCACCTTGCCCAGCCCCTGGCCGATGAGCGCCAATATCGGCATCATTAGGCCAAACAGTGCAATTGAAGGAACAGTCATGATAATATTAGCACTATTGATTACCCGCTTGGCCAGGGTTATCCTTTTAGTAATCAAAACGCCCAAAGGAACACCGATCGCCATAGCGATAATCAGCGATACAGTAACCATAAAAATATGCTCCCACGTCAAGAAAAGGACCTGGTGTAAATTCTTCACAATAAAATGCAACACACCCATCATGATCAGGTCTCCTTAATCCATTTCCACATCACTCGTATAACTCTCTTTAACCTTTTTTTGGATATCGTTATATGTAACGGTTCCTATAAAGTCACCATTGTCATCCACAACACACAAGGTTAAGAGATCCAGCATAAGCATGTAAGACAGGATGTCGCGTGCCGGTGTTCTTTTGGAAATGTGCATGGGATACTTCTCTACAAGGTCTCTCACATGGCCCTGTTCATATTTGAGGTTCTCAGGGCTCACATAGCCGATGGGTTTTCCCTGTTCAATCACAATGGCGTGACGCAATCCTTTCTCTTCAATCATTTTCAAGACATCCCCGGCCGGATCTTCGCCTTTAACAAGATTGCGCGGTCTGGGGTTGATAATGTCCTTTGCCAAAACGATCCCAAGGACCTTCAAAGCCCGGTCAGCCCCTACGAAATCGGCTACATATTTGTTTTTGGGATGTGTGAGCAACATTGCCGGCGTGTCATATTGAACCAGCCTGCCATTGGTGAAAAGGGCAATCCTGTCCCCCATCTTTATAGCTTCGTGAATGTCGTGTGAAACAAAAGCGATGGTTTTTTTCAGACGTTCCTGCAGCTTGAGGAATTCATCCTGGATCTGTTCCCGGTTGATGGGATCAATTGCCCCAAACGGCTCGTCCATAAGGAGGATTTCAGGATCGGCGGCAAGCCCTCGGGCCACTCCAACACGCTGCTGCTGTCCGCCTGAAAGTTCGGCAGGATAGCGTGACCGAAAAAGTTCAGGCTCAAGGCGAACCAAGCTCAACAGTTCATCCACCCGTTCAGCGATTTTTTTGGCATCCCAGCCCATAAGTTTGGGAACCACAGCAATATTTTCAGCAATCGTTTTATTGGGAAATAGCCCGATATCCTGGATGACGTAACCCATTTGGCGTCGCAGTGCGACGGCATCCATATCCATTACATCTTGGCCGTTGACAAGGACTTTACCGCGGGTAATTGACTCCAGCCGGTTGGTGCATCGCAGGGTTGTGGTTTTTCCGCATCCGGATGGTCCCAGAAAAATAACGACTTCACCTTTTTCAATGGTGAATGTAACATCTTCCAAGGCTGTAACAGCGTCTTTGCCTTCTCCATAGATCTTGGTCAAATGGTCATAGCTTATCATCGCCTACCTCCTTGGAATCTATCAGCGTAAAAAAGGCGGTTGAAAAAGCCTGTTATCAGGAAATTTATGCGCGGCTCCAAGATGCAGAGACGCCGACACCCTCAGAGGAGTATCTCAAACCGTTCTCGAATAACCTGATCGGTTTCTTCGGAAATATAGGATATCTTTTCTTCCAAAAGCATCCTACGAGCAATGACCCGCGCGCGTTCACGGGCATCTCTGCTCCCGTCTTGTTCCCATTGCTCCCAGCTCTTCTGATCACTTACCCCGTTTCCCTGGAAGTACTCCTTCCGCATATGGGCCATAGTGTGAGGCGACATCATGAAGTTGCCTCCCGGGCCTACCGTGTCTATCACTTCCATAGCCAGATGCTCGGCGTCAACATCAATGCCCTTGAGAACCTTGCAGCACATGCCGATGATTTCGTCGTCCATGACAAATTGTTCATAAGCCACGGTCAGCATTGATTCGAGCATCCCAGCGGAATGGTGGACATAATTGGAACCACCCATAGCTGCCAAGACGACTGTAAGCGCCTTTTCCCACCCGGCTTGGGCATCGGGTAGTTTTGAATCAGAAAGGCCTGAGGAGTTGTAGTTGGGCACCTTGATGTGTTGAGCCATCTGGTGGATAGCCGCGTTCATCATGCCGCACTCCACAGCCCCGCCCAAGTAACCCATTGATCTCAGGTTGGCCATGCCGGGGATGCCACCATAGAGCACGGGGGCGCCGGGGTTGGTGAGCTGGGAGATGCAGATGCCGACGAGCTGTTCTGCATGGAGCTGCGCCAGGGTACCAGCCATAGTCATCGGAGAGGTAGATCCGGACATTGGCGCTGCCGAAAGCGCCACCGGGATCCGGTTCCGGATTGATTCCTGCATGACGAGGGTCATTGAGGTGTCAAGCTTCAACGGGCTGATAGCAAAGGATGTAATGATGGAAATAAACGGCCTCTCTTTGAGTTTTTCTCTACCGGATGCCACCATGGAAGCCAATTCAATGACGTCATGAAGGCCCTTTAGATCATTTACTCCCGCCATAACATGTTTAGCAGTAGCCTTCATGCAGGCATAAAACACATTCACATCATAGCTCGACGGAGGAATATCTGTAGGGATACACGACCGCACATAAAAGTGAATATGGTCTAAGCGATCCACAAGACTTCCGATTTCATAAATATCCTTAAGCGTTGATGGCCGTCGAGTGCCTGTTTCTAAGTCCAGGACATTGATAGCGGCCCCTCCGGTTCCCATGTAGACCTTGTTTTCGGTGAGATCCAGATCGTTCCCATCTGCTCGGCCATAAAGCACCACCTGCTCGGGTGCCTTGGCTGCCTGATCCACAATCAACGTACGGGGAAAGCGAATGCGTGATACGTCCCGATCAACCACTGCCCCGGCTTTTTCAAGCATGGCAACAGTCTCTTCCAGGCCGTGTTCATAACTGATACCAGTTTTTTCGAGGATTGTCAAAGATGCGTCGTGGATGGTCTTGATGTCTTCTTCAGAAAGGGGCTTGTACTGTCCGCCAAATAATCCGCTCAGTTTCATAATCGTTTCCTTTCGGCAGTCTCATAAAATCCAAACATCGGCATTAACCCGCATTTCTCACGGGCAATCTACTGTGGCGGCGGATAGCCCCATGGCTCCTGCGTTGCGCTTGAAAAATGATTTCGACCTACTGATAGTACGCCTTCATCCATTTTTCTTCGCGCGCCTTGTACCCATGGGACCCTCCACCACCTCGCTACGAAGGCCCGTGAGAAAAGCGGGTTAAAACATCTTTTCCCGTTGATAACTTTTCTTACATATGATATATTTTATGTCAAGAGAAAATCAACCCCTGACAATTTTCCCCTACGAACTAGATAAATATTTCCATTCTTGAACATAAACGGTGCAGCTTCGATTCTTATAAGTATTAATCATTAATATGTTGAACAGGTTAGATCATATATACCAACACTTAAAAATAGTCCTAAGCTATAGTAACAAGAAGTAGCAATGGGATTGGTTTTTTTGAATTCTGATTGAATAAAATATTTTTTTTGATTATAAATATTTTATTAGAAAGGTGGCTATGATGTCAGATCCTAAGATTCACCCATTCATGGATACAATAACGAAAAACCTCGATGCATTAACGCCGAAAGCACGCGTTTTGGGAGAGTATATACTATCTCAACCCCGAAAAGCGGTGTTCATGACTATCAAGGAATTAGCTGAGGCTTGCGAAGTCAGTGAAGCTACGGTGGTGCGTTTTGTAGCCGGTATCGGTTACGATCGCTACAGTGATTTCCAGCAGGCGTTGCGGGACTTTGTGGATACGGATCTTACCCTTTTGGACAGGCTGGATATCTCCGACATGAAGGCACCCAGTGCGCTGCGTTTCAGGCGCACAATCTCTGATGAGATCGACAATCTCCAGCAGCTATACAGCTCCCTTGACGTCGAGAAAATGGACTCGGTAGTGGAGGTTTTAGACCGTCGTGTTCCAATTCACATCATTGGTTCAAGGCTTTCATATACATTGGCCTATTATATGGGTTGGGCCATGACTAAAATCCGGGGAAACATTCGGATAATGAAGGGAAGCGACCGCACCACTATCGACTGGCTGGTCATTGCCCCGGCAGAAAGTGTCGCAGTTATCATCACCACCTCCCGTTACCCAAACGAGCTGATTCGATTGGGCAAACTTGTTAAACACTTGGGGCAAACCCTGGTGGTCATCGCCGATGGCGCCTCTTGTCCCGTACTTCAATTTGCCGACTACCAGCTGGTTGCCCCTTCCAAGAACATTCCCTATCTGGGCAGCCCCACACCATTGTCATGCCTCATCAATTACCTGGTCCATGAACTTGCCAGCCGGCAAGGGGATGCCTTAAAACAGCACCAGGAAAAGTTGGAACAGTGCTACTGGGAAAACGATGTCTTGTTCAATTTAAGTGACAAGCCTTATGAGTAATCAGAACTCGAATTTTCCCGCGCGAAATGCCTTCAGGTAATTCATACAGAAATTATCCCTGCCCGCCAGGGCCTCCGCAGCGATGATATTTGCCATCATTTTGCTGTCCAACGGGTTGAT
>Ga0164318_10005494_pt1 | contig 12255 bp, 10 predicted proteins | sample GuaBasSedimGuay9_FD_113734 | JGI IMG/M metagenome (GOLD analysis project Ga0164318, IMG submission 113734) | Subseafloor sediment microbial communities from Guaymas Basin, Gulf of California, Mexico - Guay9, Core 4571-4, 0-3 cm | ecosystem: Environmental > Aquatic > Marine > Hydrothermal vents... | reverse complement strand
GGTGGTACCGGAACAGCTGTTTTGGCCGGCTCAGGTGTGGGAACACTTGGTATTTCGCTGGCATTTGGATTAACAGTTCTCACCATGGTTTACGCTGTAGGTAGTATTTCTGGCGGACATTTTAACCCCGCTGTTTCATTTGGATTGTGGGCGGGCGGACGCTTTGCTGCCAAAGATTTATTACCCTACATTATTGCACAAGTACTGGGTGCCATTGTGGCTTCGGGCGTTCTGTATTTTATTGTCAGTGGCAAAGCCGGATTTGAATTCGGTGTTGGAAGCCTGGCCTCAAACGGTTATGGTGAACATTCGCCCGGCGGTTTTAATTATATGAGTGGAATGGTCATTGAAATTGTAATGACATTTGCCTTCCTCTTTGTTATCCTCGGAGCAACCAGCAAAAAAGCACCTCCCGGATTTGCAGGAATTGCCATTGGTTTGGCATTGACACTCATTCACCTTATCAGTATTCCTGTTACCAATACTTCGGTGAACCCTGCCAGAAGTACCGGCCCTGCCCTTTTTGAAGGCGGAATTGCCCTTACCCAATTGTGGTTTTTCTGGGTAATGCCAATTATTGGTGCACTACTTGCCGGCTTTGTTTGGAAGGGATTTTTTGCCAGTAAGGATGAAGAGTAAATTATGAGTTGCAAGTTACAGGTTGTAGGTTTTTGAGCAACCCCAACCTGTAACCTGTAACCCGAAACCCGTAACAAATAAAAATGACCAAAATAATCACTTACAATGTAAACGGAATCCGGGCAGCCGTGAGAAAAGGATTCATGGAATGGCTTGTAGCTGCCAGCCCCGATATTGTTTGTATCCAGGAAACCAAAGCCCAGGACGACCAGATTCCTGTTTTTGAATTGGAAATGCTGGGGTATAAAACCTTCAGCTTTTCGGCGGTAAAGAAAGGTTACAGTGGTGTTGCCATTTTGACAAAGAAAGATCCTGACCATATTGAAACTGGTATCGGAATCGAAAAATACGATAATGAAGGCCGGTTTATACGTGCCGATTTTGGTGATGTTTCTGTGGTCAGCGTTTATCATCCCTCTGGTTCGAGTGGTGATTTACGACAAGATTTTAAAATGCAGTGGCTGAGCGATTTCCAGGATTATGTTTTAGAACTCAGAAAAACCCGTCCCAAACTGATAGTTTGCGGCGATTACAATATTTGTCACAAACCCATTGATATTCACGACCCGGTTCGGAATGCCAAATCATCAGGCTTTTTACCCGAAGAAAGGGAATGGATGAGTGGTTTTCTGGAAACAGGTTTTATTGATTCTTTCAGACAATTAAACCAAGAGCCCCATCAATACAGTTGGTGGAGCTACCGAGCCAATGCACGGGCAAACAACAAAGGCTGGCGCATTGATTACAATATGGTGACCGAAAATCTGAAAGATAAAATTAAAAGAGTGGCTATTTTGCCCGATGCCATGCATTCGGATCATTGTCCGGTATTGTTGGAGATTGACGTTTAACAAACCCGCTGAGTGGGCTTTTGCTCTCAGCGGGTTGAAACTTTTAAATACGCTCTTCCAGATTTGCAATCTGGAAGCAAAGGGAATAGGATTTGGAATCCGTTTTTGAATAAGAAAGGAACAAATAGCACGCGAAACATTCGCGCGCTAGTAAATATTTTTTTCGACCTACGCTCTTCCAGATTTGTAATCTGGAAGCAAAGGGAAATAGGATTTACAATCTGTTTTCTTAATACGAATGGATTGTAAATCCAATATTTATTAGTTCGGGATTACAAATCCCGAACAGCGGAAGATTGAGAAGCAAAGAATTAAATCTTTCGACCTGCTAAGTCTAAAAGACGACTTAGCGGGTTTTTATCAAAGTTGCCCTGGCGCGCGAATATTTCGCGTGACTCAACAATAATTTGAAAACAAAGCACGCGAAACATTCGCGCGCAAGTAAAGTTGAAAAACAAAAAACCATGAAAACCCAAAATCATTTTTATACCGTCATCCTGGCATTTGTCCTGTTTTCCAGCGTACCAGTAATCGCACAGCAACAAGAAAAGGATTACAAAGCACTGGAAAAATACATCGAAAAAGCTGTTGACGATTTTGAAATTCCCGGGATTGCTATCGGAATCATCAAAAATAATGAAGTGGTTTTCCTGAAAGGTTTTGGTTATCGCAATACGGATACCAAGAAAAAAGTAGATGAAAATACAGTATTTGGGATCGCGAGTTGTTCCAAAGCATTTACTGCTGCAAGTGTTGCTATTTTGGTAGATGAAGGTAAATTGAATTGGGATGATAAAGTGATTGACCATTATTCTTCCTTCCAAATGTACGATCCTTACATCACAAGCGAAATGACCATCCGAGATCTACTTTGCCACCGCTCGGGTTTGGAAACTTTTGATGGTGACCTGATTTGGTATGGCTCAAACCGCAGCCGCGAAGAGGTGGTCAGCAGAATAAAATACCGAAAGAATGAAAACAGCTTTCGCAGTAAATTTGGCTATTCCAATGTCATGTATATTACTGCCACAGAAGTAGTGAAAGCAGTTACCGGTCATTCGTGGGATGCTTTTATTAATGAGAAAATATTCCAACCGCTGGGGATGACATCGACAAATACAACCAATTCCACTTTCGACAAAGGCATGAATATCGCCTGGCCACATATTGCTGGGAAGCCTGTTAATTTTATCAATTACGACAATACTGGCGGTGCAGCAGCGATGAATACTTCTGCATCTGATTTGTTAAAATGGGTACAATTGATGCTGGATAAAGGGGTGCTAAATGACACTTTAATTTTCTCAAAAAAACAGTATTATACATTGGTTTCCCCACAAACAATTTTGCCTTCAGGTGCTGCTGAAAAAATTGGGGGAACACATTTTTCGAGTTACGGTTTGGGATGGTTTTTGAAAGATGTCGAAGGCATGAAAGTTATTCAACACGGTGGCGGTCTGCCCGGCTTTCATTCCAAAGTGGTTTTTGTTCCGGAAGACAGCCTTGGGTATGTTATTCTGGCGAACCAGATTTCAGGAGTTGTTGGTGCACTCGATCGTAAAATCCTGGATTTTTTCCTGACGGATTCTGACAAAGACTGGGCACAGTTGTATTTGGATTATGAAAAGAAACAAGCAGTTAAAAAAGAAATGGCAGACTCTATCCTGGATGCTTCCCGGATAAAAGACAGCAAAGCTTCCTTGCAACTGGAAGCTTATACCGGTATTTACGAAGACAAAATGTATGGCCAAGCCGAAGTGGAAATTAAAGACGGAAAACTTTTTGTTACCTTGTTACCAACTGCCGAATTATTCCACAGCAGCATGGAACACTGGCATTTTGACACTTTTAAGATAGAATTTAACGATCCGTTTTTACCCCCCGGTTTTGTAACATTTAACATTGACAGTGAAGGAAATTCCACAGGCTTCACCATCGATTTGAAAAACCCGGATTTCCATTTTTATAAATTGGATTTTGAGAAGGTAGAAGGCGGTAAATAGATTCTATACTGCCGAAGACTGGCAATAGGTTAAAATCAATCTTCTTTGTAAGTTACCTCGTCTAATAAAGTCTGGGCAATGTATTCCATTTCAGTTAATTCCAGTGCAATCAAATTACCAAATCCATTTCGGTTGGTGAAATAAATACCGTTGTCGAGGGCGATGGATTTTGAAGTTTTTGACTCAATGGCCTGATAAATCAGATCAAGATTTACAGGTACATGCCCATGGATTAAAATTTTGTTGTTTATTTTCTCGGGTTTCACCTTAAAATCACGAATCCAAATCATCGAAGTTTTGTCTTTAAAAGGATCATCAATTCTAAAATTAAATCCAGCATGAGAGATAATAAAATCATCAACTTCGATGTAATATTCCAGTTTCCGCATCCAATCAATATACTTCTCAGGTATTCCCCGCGGTGATTGCACTTTAAAACTCTTCAAGGTCTCTTTTCCACCGCGCCTTTCCCACTCCCTTTGCTCGGGGCTTTTAAAACGGATGCCAAATAAAGTCGATTTTTTTCGGTCAATATCGTAGGCCTTAATGCAATAATCTTCGTGGTTACCAAGCAAAACTTTCACATTGTAACCCTGATCCTCCAGTCCCATAATAAAATCAATAGTACCTTTGCTGTCAGGCCCTCTGTCGATGTAGTCGCCCAGGAAAATCAGCAGATCATCTTTTGTTGGTTCAATTTGGTTTTCAACCAAAATCTTCAAGGTATATGCACAACCATGAATGTCAGGAATTACCCACTTTTTAGCCATTATCTAAATATCTAATAAACCTTCCGCAAGCTGCGGACAAAATCTGCAGCAAAAATAATACCTTTGCTTGATTTTTCTCTGAAAGATTTTTATTCTGTAACTAATTGAATATTATGCAATCCGTAAAAAACGATAAATTATTATTGATTATTTTAGATGGCTGGGGTTTGGGTGATCATTCGCAAAGCGATGCCATCTCACAGGCCAATACGCCCACATTTGATGCACTATTAAAAAACTATCCGTCGGCACAACTACAAACATGCTGCAACAATGTTGGTCTTCCTGACGGGCAAATGGGGAATTCGGAAGTCGGGCATTTAAATATTGGTGCCGGACGAATTGTTTTCCAGGATTTGGAAAAAATAAACAAAGCCATTCTTGACAATAGCATCGTTGAAAATGAGCGTATTAAAGATGCAATGCATTACTGTAAATCAAATGACAAAGCCCTTCATTTTATAGGCTTATTATCGGATGGTGGTGTACATTCGATGAATAATCACCTTTATAAATTGATTGATATTGCAGAAGAAAACAAACTAGAAAAAATCTTTATTCATGTGATTACCGATGGACGGGATACTGATCCTAAAAGCGGTTTTCAATTTGTTGAAAATCTTTCCAGTTTTCTCAAAAACAAAAAAACAAAGATTGCTACACTGATCGGGCGTTATTACACCATGGATCGGGACAAACGCTGGGAGCGAGTGAAAGAAGGCTACGATTTGATGGTAAACGGAATTGGTGAAAAGTCAACAGACATTCTCGACGCTGTAAAACAGTCCTATGAAAATGGGATTACCGATGAGTTTATTAAGCCTGTTGTATTTGAAGAAAGTGGGCATCCAATTGCAAAAATTAAGGATGGAGATGCCATTATATGTTACAATTACCGGACTGACCGCTTGCGTGAAATTACCCATGTACTTAGCCAGCAAGACATGCCGGAATTTGGCATGAAGAAGCTGGATTTAAAGTACTTCACAATGACCAGCTACAACAAGAGTTTCAAAAATGTTGAAGTTATTTACAGGAAAGAAGACCTGAAAAATACATTGGGAGAAGTTATTTCAAAATTGGGGCTTAAACAATTGAGAATAGCCGAAACGGAAAAATATGCACATGTTACCTTCTTCTTTTCGGGGGGAAGAGAACAAGCCTTTGCAAATGAAAACCGTATTCTTGTGAATTCTCCCAAAGTGGCTACTTACGATTTGCAACCCGAAATGAGTGCATTTTTAGTCAAAGACAAATTAGTGGCAGAACTGAATAAAAATACCAATGATTTCATAGTTGTAAATTTTGCCAATGGCGATATGGTGGGGCATACGGGCATTTATCCGGCCATTTTAAAAGCGGTTGAAACAGTTGATATTTGTATAAAAGAAGTCATTGAAACCGCATTGGCCAATGGGTACCATGTTCTACTGACTGCCGATCATGGCAATGCCGACTTTGTTATTAATGCGAATGGAACACCCAATACAGCACATTCACTCAACCCCGTACCTTTGATTTTAATTTCAGAAAAGTACAAATCAAAAAAACTTAAAGATGGTGTTTTAGCTGATCTTGCACCAACAATTCTTGAAATTATGGGAATCGAAAAACCAGCAGAAATGAATCGGGATTCGCTTTTGTCGTGATTAATATTTCAGACAAGCTGGAATTAACAAATAGTAAAAAACAAAATTCAAAACCTGTCCGTATGGATAAATCCCAATTTACAAATATTCAATATCCAAACTGCACCTACTAAGCATGACAAACAATTTGTAATTTTGATATTGTCTTTTGTAATTTATTTGATAATTGTGATTTGTTGTTTTCTGCCAATGACCAGCGGGAGTCCGTATGGAATAATACACGAATAATAGAAGCCCCCTTAAGATACTAATTGTTTTCGATGCGTATAAAACCTCCATCCCTTGCCCGATTTTTTTTCCCACAATTGGTGTGGGATATTGAGACAGATTCAAAAGAAATTTTCCTGACTTTTGATGATGGTCCACATCCTGAAATAACGCCCCGTGTTTTGGAAATTCTGGATGAATATGATGCCAAAGCCACTTTTTTTTGTGTGGGGGAAAATGTGGAGAAATATCCGGAAACCTATACTTCCATCCTTCAAAAAGGCCACCGTTGTGGTAACCACAGCTACAATCATTTAAATGGCTGGAAAACAAACAACGAACAATATTTTGAGAATATTAAGCAATGTGGTCAATTGATCGAATCCAATTTGTTCAGGCCTCCTTATGGACGAATCAAGCCTTCCCAGATAAAAGTATTAAAACAAAAATTCAAAATAATAATGTGGTCGGTGGTGAGCTTTGATTTTAGCAAAAACACAAGTCCGGCGCAATGTCTTGACAACGCTATTCGGTTTGCCAAAGCCGGTTCTATTGTTGTTTTTCACGATAGCGAGAAGGCGAGTACAAACTTGTTTTATGCTTTGCCGAAATTTTTAGAATACTTTATAGAAAGGGGATATAAATTTTCTGTAATTCCTGATTAGGTTTTATTTGGGATTTACAAAAGCATTGAAAATTTGTATCTTTGAAAAAAATGGAAATAATGAATATTGAGACTTCTAAAATAGAATTGGTAAAAATGATTCTGAATATAAACAATCCTGAGTCTATTGAAGAATTGAAGAACTTTTTATCAGCGAAAAGTAATGATTTTTGGGATGATCTGACTTTAAGCGAAAAGAATGAAATTCAAAAAGGAATTAGTGAACTTGATAGGGGAGAAAGAATTTTATATACTGACTTTTTGAAAAAGATTTCATAAATGAATGTTTATTAATCCAAACGGGCTGAATTCAAGCTTCAGAAGTTGCTTGAATATTTACTCAATAAATGGAATGTTCGCGTACGGAATGAGCTCCTTGAAAAGCTAAATGCGAAGCTTGCTCAAATCACTATTCACCCTGGAAGTTGCCCCACATCAGTAAAATTTAAAGGATTACACAAATGTGTTCTTTCAAGGCAAACAACTTTTTACTATAGGATAAAAGATAAGACTGAAATCGAAATCATTACATTTTTTGATTCGAGACAGAATCCTGAAAAGTTAGAAAAGGAAATTTAATTGTCTTTTCACGAGAGAACTTGTTGGAATGAATCCTCCCGCTGTATTTTTGTTAAGCAAACAATTTCGCATCTTTGTACTAAAATAATTTCAAAGTGTTGTACTTACATAAACTTTCAATATTCATTTTTCTGGCATTCATTCTGATTGGATGTGCCCATCCTGTTTCTCCGGGAGGAGGACCAAAAGACAAGCAAGCACCACAAGTATTGAAGAGCAATCCTGAAAATGGTAGTGCCCATTTCACTGGTAATAAGTTTACCATCGAGTTTGACGAATTCATCAGCCTCGAAAATATATCAGAAGAAGGCCTCATTTCTCCACCGGTTGACGAACAACCCGATTTTAAAATTAAAGGGAAGTCTTTACAAGTGAAATTTAATGACCCGCTGAAACCAAATACCACTTACTCTGTTTATTTTGGTGATGCCATTGTTGATATTACCGAGAAAAACCCGCTGAGTAATTACACCTATATTTTTTCAACCGGCAACTTTGTTGACTCCTTAAGTTTGCAAGGCGAAGTGATTGATGCCTTTAATCTTGAGCCCGTTGAAGATGCCTTTGTTATGCTTTACAAAAACAATAACGACACCCTGCCTTTTGATTCTTTACCACTTACGGTAAGACCTTATTATTTGAGCAAAACGGATGTAAATGGAAGATTTGTTTTTCATGGGCTTGCCGACGAAAAGTATATGTTATTTGCATTAAGCGATTTGAACAGAAATTTTATTTTCGATCAGCCGGGCGAAGCAGTTGCATTTCTTGACACAATGGTTGTAGCACAGTATTTTCTAGCAGCAGTAACTGACACGGTAACTGTTGATAGTGCACTTTCAGTAACTGACAGTAGTCAAATTGTAATCGATGATACCATTCCGGCAAACGATTACAATAGCGAACAATACATCAATTACGAACTCTATTTATTTGCACATAAAGACACTGTTCAAAAATTATTGAAAGCAGAATTGTTGAGGCCAAATACACTTCGCTTTTCGTTTTCGATGCCCGCAACAAGTATCCGTTTTAAACCATTGAATTTTAATTTGGATAGCAGTTGGTTTCAATCGGAGTATTCATCAGAAAAAGATACCGTAATTTGGTATTTAAAAAATTTGCCAGTTGATACATTAGAGCTGCTGATCTTTCATAATTTAGACACCCTTGAACAGGCAAATATTCGACTTATTCCAAAAAAGAAATTAAAAGGAAGAAAGAAGCAAAAAGTGGATACAGTTAAGCAGTACCTGGAATGGAACTCAAATGTAAAGAAGAGGATTCTTGCGCTTGACCAAGAAACGGAAATAACATTCAATCAGCCAATTATCAACTATTATACTGACTCGGCATGGCTGGCTATAAATGAGGATACAATTTACAATCCGGCATTTACTTTTATCGACAGTTTACGTCGAAAAATACGAATCCCCATTGAATTGTCTGAAGAATCAATTTACAGTATTTACTTCCCCGATTCGGCTTTTATTGACTGGAATGGCTTACACAATGAAGCAATTTTTATCGAGATATTTACCAAATCGTTGAGGGAATACGGCACTTTTATTTTCCATTTACATCCTTCAGTAAAGCAATCTTATATCCTTCAGCTGTTGGGAGAGAAGGAGGTTGTTGCCAGGCAGCACTTTTTCGAAACTGATACTACGATTGTTTATAATTATGTTGACCCGAAAAAATATATGCTTAAGCTCATTTTTGACAACAACAACAATGGGAAATGGGATGCCGGAAATTATCTGATGAAACAACAGCCGGAGAAAGTCCTTTATTTCAAGAAAGAAATCAATGTTAGGGCCAATTGGGAGGTTGAGGAAGATTGGGCATTTTAACGGGAAAACAGCAAATGCCCAATCGTATTAATATCAGACTTAGTTTAGATAATTACCTTTGCCAATCTGTTTCGATGACTTTTTGTTATCACGCATATCGTAGTATTTAATACTTCCTTTATAAAAACCTGTGATCGGCTTTCCTTCTTCGGTTGTACAATCAAAATTAAGCTCGTAGATATCCCCATTCTGAACAACTTTGAGTTTGCCACCATTAATTTCAAACTCTTCACCATCTTCTGTGAGCATACTATAATTGAATACACCACCTGCATAATCAAAAGTGCCTGCATTCTCTGTAGAATTTGAATCATATGTATAATCGCCAATCTCTAGTTTATCAGGGTTTGAGGTATAAATATCAAAAACAATTCCATGTCCAGTTCCTGATAATGAATCAATTTCGCCATCTATTTCATGAACTATAAATCCTGAGGAGAGCAAGACTAAGCCAAAGTTATAAGCTTCCGATCTATCCCATGTTCCATAGTTTTCCAGAAAACCCTGTGACAAATCATATTCAGTTTCATTATAGGTCATTTGATTTTTGGGTGCATCGTCATCATCCTTTTTACAACCAACGAAGAAAATGCCCAGAATAAAAGCACCGATCAAAATTTTAGATAGATTTTTCATTATTAAGATTGTTTAGGAGGGTTCTTAAAAATGGTTTATTCAATCTTGAAAAGTGGAAGAACCCTTTATCCCCTCTCCAAGAGATCATTACAAATATAGTAAAATTATACTTGCTTTATAATGTTCAAAAATAAATATAGCTTTTTTGAAATCGCTTGAAGGGAAAAAAGGAAAGATGCTAATTCTCGTTACAACGGTTGATACATTCCAGAATTTCGGTCAACGTCATATTCCGCAGCATATAGAAAATTTTCTTTCCTTCTCTTTTCGAGAGCAATACATTCTTGTTTTTTAGAATATTCAGATGATGTGAGGCGGTTGCCTGTTCTATACCCAATGCCTGATAAATTTCGGTAACACTCATGCTGTTACCATCTGCTAATAAATCAATAATGGCGATACGCATGGGATGAGAGATGGCTCTGAGTTTACTGGCAGCCATTTCTAGCTTGTCGATGTTAATTTCTATGTGTGGCATTGGATCAATAAATTTTTGCGAAATTAGAAAATATCACACATCGTATCCAAGTAAATATGTACATATATTGATTTTCTACATATTTTATATTTAGTCTAAATAGTGCAGCCAAGAAATGTCATGTATTGAGTCTTTATTTAAGACAAAATATTTTTTGCGATTGTTGGTGGGGACACCAACAATGGAAATCTACAAAAATAGATTTGAAAAACTAAAAGTAGTTCCGTCAAATAGACCTTTGTCGCTGAGTTTTAATTCCGGAATAACAAGTAGGGCCATAAAAGAAAGCGTCATAAATGGAGCTCTTAATTTTGAACCCATCTTATGCGAGAGCAGATCGATTTCATGGTAGCGCTCGGCCACGCTGTAGCCATTTTTTGTGGACATTAATCCTGCTACCGGAAGTGGCAATACTTTTTCTGTTTCGCCATCAACGGCAACAACGCCACCCTGTTCATTGATTACCAGGTTGATTGCCTTTACAATATCCGCATCACTTACACCAACAGCAACAATATTGTGACTGTCATGCGCCACACTGGAGGCAATGGCGCCACTTTTTAAACCAAATCCTTGAATAAAAGCAATGGCGGGTTTGGCCTTTTGGTAGCGGTTTACAACAACTAATTTGAGCACATCATTTTCTGGATCGCTCACTGTATTGCCGTTTTCTACTTTTACATCTGTCTGTTCGACACCGGTAATAAGTTGGCCATCGAAAGCTTTCATTACTTTTAATATGTTACTTTTAGGAGTAAGTCTGATTTCTGATTCAGTAATTGTTTGAGTGTTAAATTTATTGGGTTGATTTTCCTCAACAGTATCAATCAAACTTTTTCCATTTTCAGCTACTTTTTCACCATTCACAAATGTGGATTTTATATTGAAATCGTTTAGGTTATCCACAACAATCATATCGGCAGGATCGCCTTGTTGAAGGATTCCAACTTCTAGATTGTAATGTTGGATCGGATTAAGGATTGCACTGCGCAGCACCTTCATCGGGTCGTAGCCTCTTTGGATAGCACGTACAAGCATTTGATTGATGTGCCCTTTTACCAGGTCGTCAGGATGTTTGTCATCGGAGCAAAAAAGCACATGATCGGCATGGTCTTCAAGTAAGTCAACCAACGCGTCAAAATTCTTTGCTGCGCTGCCTTCCCGAATCTGGATTTTCATTCCGTATTTTATTTTCTCCAATGCTTCTTCCATGGTGAAGCATTCGTGGTCGGTTGTTATTCCGGCTTCAATGTATTTTTTGGCGGCTTCGCCTTTTACTCCCGGTGCATGTCCATCAATGGGCTTGTTGTATTTTTTGGCAACATCCAATTTTTCCATTACCGCAGGATCACGATTGATGACGCCCGGAAAATTCATCATTTCCGACATATATTTTATTTCATCCATGCGTAACAATTCATCCAGTTCCTTTACACCCAATTCGGCACCCGCTGTTTCAAAAGGTGTTGCAGGCACACAGGATGAAGCACCGAAGAAGAACTTGAAAGGAACTTTCTTCCCGTTATTAATCATGTATTTGATGCCGTCAATACCCAATACATTTCCAATTTCATGCGGATCGGAAACGGTAGCCACTGTTCCATGTACTACCGCCAAACGGGCAAATTCGGAAGGAACCAGCATGGAGCTTTCGATATGGATGTGGGAGTCGATGAGTCCTGGTAAGATGAATTGTTTTTCCGTTATCGAATCATCTTTTTCTACGGATTGGATAATGCCATTATTAACGTGGACGGTTCCTTTAAATATTTTTTCTGCGATCAGGTCTACAATATTTCCTGATAAGGAGTAGGATGTTTTGTTTTTCATTGGTAAAAATCTAAATATTATATCAGTTAGCTAAAGTAACTTTTTTACAGTTAATGTGGTCATGGGCATTACTAGTGATGCAAGCATCAATCGTTT
>Ga0164318_10005493_pt1 | contig 12255 bp, 8 predicted proteins | sample GuaBasSedimGuay9_FD_113734 | JGI IMG/M metagenome (GOLD analysis project Ga0164318, IMG submission 113734) | Subseafloor sediment microbial communities from Guaymas Basin, Gulf of California, Mexico - Guay9, Core 4571-4, 0-3 cm | ecosystem: Environmental > Aquatic > Marine > Hydrothermal vents >... | reverse complement strand
TACACGAGAATGCCAGGGCGCCCACCATCTGGTCCTGGACAAATAACGGCAGGACCAGTACTGATTGCGCTCCGATGAGTGGCATGTTCTTTCTGTCGGTTTCTGCTTCCGGGGGAAAAGCAGCAATGTCCGGTATAATAACTATCTTGTTATTCCTCAACTGCTTATCCATCCATGGAAATACTTCTTCCGGATCATACGGTGCTATATCTTTGCCCTTTTCCGATTTCCATGAGGTTGAAATAAAAAATTTGTCATCAATAAGATTGAAAACCAGAGCTCTATCGAATTGTAGAACTTCAGCTGTTTTATGAAGCCAGTAGGTTATCCTTTCCCCTATTTCACCATGACTAATAGAAACAAAATCTCTGGAAAGGTCTGCAAGGATATTCTCAAACTGAGCCTTGTTTTCCAGACTTTTCCGGTCTACTTCCCGTTTTATTACCGAGGAGAACAAGTGTATAATAAATCTCAATCTATTGATAAATGTCTCATCCCATTTGACTTTTTTTGTTCGAAACGCAAAAAGGAAGGCACCCCATACACTGGATTTCGAACCCATGGGAAAAAGAAGAAAAGATTTAATTCCCATTTTTTCTATTCCCAGCTTATCACTTTGGGCTTCATAAGGAAGATCATCGGGGGAAGCATAAACGATCATATTCCCCTTCGCTATAACAGAAGCGATATAAGGGAAAGATTTGTTCGGATTATATTCTACTGGAGCTTCAATGCCCTCCTTCGTCCAGGTGTAACTGAGATAATAATCACCCTTTGGATTCTTTTGAAAGAAAACAGTTCGTTCAGCTTTTAAGGATTCTGAAATATTTATAAACCAGTGATTTATTACTTTTTCAACATTACCAGGAGCAATCGTTAAATATTCGGAGGACAGCGATGATATCAGCGAATCAAAGTCTCTCTGATTATAGAGAAAATTATCTTTATTGATATTTTTTAACATAATAAATAGTAATAGTTCTTATTAAAATTGTCAATAAAAGCACATCATGAAATCATAACCAGGTTTCTGGAGTATTCAGCATGAAAAGATGGATTATTCCCAGTTTGTTTTAACTGCACAGGATATTAAGCAGTTCTTTCTTTATCTCGCTAAACGAGCTGCCAGAAGAAAATCCGGCTGCTTTTTTATGTCCTCCGCCTCCGAACTTCTTTGCTACTGCACCAACGTCCACAGTACCACTGGAGCGTAGACCAACTGAAATCTCTGTTTCAGATTCATAGCGGAGAAGAGCTACTGTTTCTACAGTATCAACTCCTGTAAGGAGCTGATAAAGAAAATCGGAATCTCTGCTGTTCTTGCCGAATCTAGAGACATCATCCTTTGTTTCTACAACAAAAATGAGTCTGCCGCTGCAAAGGGATTCGGCATTCATGAGAAGTTTTCCAAGAAGTATCCGGGATTCAAGGGAGCGGTTGCCGTACATCTCGGAAAAAACTTCTTTTGGGGAAGCTCCAGCATCCACAAGCCTGCTTACCGATTTGAACACGTGTCCTGTTCCGGTTTCAAGATGACGGAAAAAACCGGTATCGGTAGCAAGCCCGAAGAGTAGAAGTTCAGCTTCTGCACTGTTGGGTGCATCTCCCATCTCTTCAATTATTTTCTGAATCATGTAAGTCACCGAAGGAGCTTTAGGATCGATATACCTTACATCGCCGAAGACTTGACCTGAAGAATGATGGTCAACCACTGCAATTCTGTATCCTTCCACTTCTTGTGCCAGATAACCTATTCTATCAATCGTAGAGCAGTCCAAAACGACGATCAATGAAGACTCCTTTACGGTGGTTTCAGGAATATGCCGTAAAAAGAGTTTTTCTTTTTCTGCTATTTCTTTTCGGTCAAATGGCCCCGGGGAGACTGGAACAGCATGCTTCCCCTTCCTGTTTAGAAAACTTGTCAAGGCAAGTTGAGAGCTCAGGGTGTCGCCATCGGGTTCTTTGTGACCTATAATGATGAATGAATCATACTCCCGGATGGATTCAAGAAGTTCTGCAGGTATTTGTGTTTTCATGGTTTCCTTTTTAAAAAGCACCATCTGTTTTTAGATGGTGCCTTGTTCAATGTCTGGTTATTTGTTGTCAGTTGTTTCTTAGAATTCCAGGGAGAGGGTATCTATGTTGAATTTTTCCGATATATCCCCCCAGGCGGGATTTATATCCCCCCAGGATACGTCGCCAAGATCGCTTTTCAGGTACAACCGTATGTGATCAAATTTCCCGTTTATCCAGAAGACTGAAAAATATGGATAGGAAGCTTCTTTGCCGTACAGAACTTCCGCTTTTTGTACAGTTCCGGTTACCGATGCTGTTTCGAACCAGGCTTTCGGTAGATAAAATGCTGCCATCTCCATATTGCTTTTCATGTAGACTACCCGAAAACCGAGTTGGTGGTTATAAACCTTGCTTATGGGTACCGATTTTACATATATTTCAGAATCCTGGGCAAAAATAGCTGCGCTGACAAAAAGTAAGACAGTAAAAAACAGAATTATTTTTTTCAAGGTATCCCTCCTCTTCTGTGTCCAATTATAGGTTCTCATGCTTTCAAAATCAAGTAAATTATTAATCTTTATCGCTGTTATCCTCAAAAAGGATTTTCATTGCGTTCTGTATGGAATCTGCATAGAAGAAGTCAATCTCCCGCAATACCTCCGATGGCAGCTCCTCTGTATCCTTACGGTTCTCTTCCGGCAGTATTACCGCTGTCATCTTGTTCCTGTACGCAGCAAGAACCTTCTCTTTTACCCCCCCAATGGGAAGAATCCTTCCCGTCAGGGTTATTTCTCCTGTCATTGCTGTTTGGGGACGAACAATCTTTTCGGTCAATGCCGAGATCATTGCCGTTGTCATGGTTATACCCGCGGATGGGCCGTCTTTGGGAATTGCTCCCTGAGGAACATGGATATGGATATCAATCTCTTCATGGAAATCAGATTCGAGATTAAACTCCCTGAAATGCTCCCTTATAAAGGATAGAGCGATTTGGGCACTCTCTTTCATGACATCTCCGAGACTACCGGTAAGAATTAGTTTCCCTGTACCCTTAAGAAGCGAAGCTTCAATGGGAAGAATTTTCCCACCCATTTCGGTCCAGGCAAGGCCGTAAACAAGACCCTTCCTGTTTTTCTTGTAGACAATGTCATCTTCAAACCGGGGATTTCCAAGGTGCTTTTTAAGGCTTTTGGAAGTTACCGTTACCTTAAAAGCCTCTTCGCTTTTCTCACTGTATCCCCCCGAAACAGCTTTTCTGGCTATCTTCCGTATAACTGTGGCAATTTCTCTTTCAAGGTTCCGTACACCTGATTCCATGGTATATTTTCTGATTATGTTCAGGATTGCACTTTTCTGGAAGGAAATATCGGCCCATTCCAGACCGTTTTCCTCCAGCTGTCTTGGTATAATAAATTGGGAAGCAATCCGCTCTTTTTCAAAATCCGTATAACCAGGGATTTCAATAATCTCCATCCTGTCAAGAAGAGGGTAAGGAATTGTATGAAGAGAATTCGCTGTTGTCAGAAACATTATCTTTGAAAGATCATAGGGTATTTCCAGGTAATGATCCACAAACGTATTGTTCTGCTGGGGATCCAAAACCTCAAGAAGTGCTGAGGAAGGATCACCTCTAAAATCTGAGCTCATCTTGTCTATTTCGTCCAGCAGAAAAACAGGGTTGACTGTCCCTGCCTTTTTCATGGACTGAATAACCTTCCCCGGCAAGGCCCCAACGTAGGTTTTCCTGTGCCCCCGGATTTCTGCCTCGTCCTTGACTCCGCCCAGGGATACCCGCACAAACTTTCTGTCAAGGGCTCTTGCAATGGACCGGCCCAGGGAGGTTTTTCCTGTTCCGGGAGGTCCTACTAGACAGAGTATCGGTCCTTTCATGGATTCTTTCAGCTGTCTTACTGCAATGAAATCGAGAATTCTCTCTTTTGCCTTTTTCATGTTGTAGTGATCTTCGTCAAGAATCTTTGCAGCCAGATCAATATCTTTGTTGTCTGTACTTTTTTTACTCCAGGGCAGATCTGCAATCCATTCAAGATAGGTTCTTAAAACTCCTGATTCCGGCGACATAGGCTGAAGCCGTGAAAGCCGTTTTATTTCGCTTTCAGCCTTTGCAAGAACCTCTTTCGGAGGATTTGCTTCTTTAATTCTCCTTTCAAGTTCCTTTGCTCCGGAGGGATCATTGTTGTCGTTTCCAAGTTCCTTGTTGATCTGTCTGATTTGTTCGTTAAGGAAGTACTCCTTCTGATTTTGCTCAAGTTTTTTCTGTACCTTCAGTTGAATCCTGTTCTGCAGTTCCAGAACGTTGTTCTCCGATTCTATAATTACAGTGAGTGTTTCAAGTCTGTCGGATACTTTTTTTACTGCAAGGATTTCGATCTTTTTTTCAACTTCCACGTTGATGTTTGCCGCAATAAGATCAATTAGTTTATCCGGATATTCAGCCTTCTCTATGGCATCAAGAACATCCTGAGAAACCTTTTTCTGGAATCCTGCATATTTCTTAAAAGATTTCCTGGCTGCTGCCATAAGGGCGGCGATGTTGGAATCCACATTCCGGTCTTCGCTGATTGGCGTGAAGATGACGCGGGTTGAATCTTTCCTGCTGATAATCTTGTTTAGTGTTCCGCGTTCCAATCCCTCTACCAGTACCCGTAAGGTTCCATCGGGGAGTTTGAGCATCTGAAGTATTTTTGCTGATGTCCCCACATGGTGAAGATCTTCTTCTGCCGGAGTCTCTGAATTTGTCTTCTGACAAACCAGAAAAACCTGTCTGTCCGTTTCAAGAGCACGTTCTATTGCCTTGATTGTAGCCGTCCGGCCGGCAAAAAAAGGGGTAACCATATACGGGAATACAACAAGCTCCCTCAATGGTACAAGAGGGAGCTCTTTTTTTTCGTTTTTAAAGATCAACGATTTTTTAATCATGCTGATTTTTGTTTCAGCAGTATCTCAGGTTTTTCCTTACCCTCGGCTACTGCTTTTGTTATCCGTATCTCCTTCAGCCCCTTTATGGAAGGGATCTCATACATTACATCGAGCATTAGATTCTCTACTATTGACCTGAGACCTCTTGCTCCGGTTTTTCGGTCGATGGCATCCTGGGCAATAACATCGATGGCGTCATCATCAAATATCAGATCTACATCATCAAGTCTTAATGAACTCTGGTACTGCTTTACAATGGCATTTTTCGGTTCCGTAATTATCCTTTTCAGATCTTCTATTTTGAGTTCAGACAGGGTAACGTTTATCGGAAGCCTTCCTATAAACTCGGGGATGAGTCCGAAATGGATCAAGTCATCGGGATGCATATGAGAGTACAGTTCTACAATGTCCTTTTCTTCAGATGACCGTACATCGGCACCGAATCCCATTGGATGGGAACTGATTCTTTCCTCTATTACCTTGTCCAGCCCGACAAATGCTCCTCCGCAGATAAAGAGGATATTGCTTGTATCGATCTTGAGCATCTCCTGATTTGGGTGTTTCCTGCCTCCCTGGGGAGGTACTGAGGCAATTGTTCCTTCTATTATTTTTAACAGAGCCTGTTGTACCCCTTCTCCTGATACATCCCTTGTTATTGATACGTTCTCTGATTTACTGGCAATTTTGTCTATTTCATCAATATAGATTATCCCTTTTTCAGCTGCAGATATATTGTTTCCTGCATCCTGAATAAGTTTCAGAAGGATGTTTTCCACATCTTCTCCAACATAACCCGCTTCTGTCAAAGTGGTGGCATCTGCAATTGCAAATGGTACTTTAAGCTTTTTTGCCAGAGTCTTTGCGAGGAGGGTTTTTCCGGTACCGGTAGGACCGGTCATGAGAACGTTGGCCTTTTCAATTTCCACGTCATCTGCAATGACGCTTTTCTGATTAATTCTCTTGTAGTGGTTGTACACGGCAACGGAAAGTACTTTTTTAGCTTTATTCTGACCGATTACATACTGATCAAGAAATTCCTTAATCTCTTTTGGAGGCGGAAGTTCTTCGGTGAGATCCGAAGCAATCATTTTGTCTTCATCATCCAGAATTCTTTTGCACACATCTATGCACTCATCACAGATGAAGACTCCAGGTCCGGCAATAAGCCTTCTTGCTGTATCAGCGCTTTTTCCGCAGAATGAACATACCTTTGCTCTTTCCCCTTTATTTTTTGCCATTTTTCTCCCTTACTAATACCTTGTCGATGAGGCCGTAATCAACCCCCTCACCGGCGGACATAAAATAGTCCCGTTCCATATCCTTGGTGATCTGTTTTTCACTTTTACCGGTATGTCCGGCAAAGTATGATACAATTAATTTTTTAAGTCTGATAATTTCCTTGGCCTGAATCCCTATATCTACAGCCTGTCCCTGAGCTCCGCCCCAGGGCTGATGTATAAGTATTCTGGAGGAGGGGAGAGCGAATCGTTTCCCTTTTGACCCTCCTGTAAGAAGAAGTGCTCCCATGGATGCAGCCTGGCCCATGCAGATAGTCTGGATATCAGGCTTGATGTACTGCATGGTGTCATATATAGCCAACCCGGCGGTTACGCTTCCTCCGGGTGAATTTATGTAAACACTGATATCTCTTTCAGGGTCCTGGGACTCAAGAAAGAGCAGCTGTGCTACAACCAGATCTGCAGTAAGATCATTTATTTCGCCGTCTATAAATACAATTCTGTCCTTCAACAGCCGTGAATAGATGTCGTAGGATCTCTCCCCGACACCTGTTCTCTCAACAACCATTGGAACCAGAGTGTTCATTTGTTCTTTCATTTTTGTGCCCCGCAGTATAAGTTAAAAATTATTCTGGATAAGATCAATAAATTTCACTTTCTCACCCTTTTTGAAGTTATTCTTCTCAAAAAGAAAATCCAGAAGTTTCTTATTTTTAACATCGGCAGCAATGTGGTCAGTGTAGTTATTTTTTTCGATTAATTCCTTGAATTCTTCATACGACTGACTGGAAGATTCCGCCTGCAATTTGATTTCTTCATCAATCTCTTTTTCAGATGCCTCAATCTTTTCCTCTTCGATTATTTTAGTCATTACCAGCTGAAAGTTTAGAGATTTTATTGCTCCGTCCCTCCATTCCGTCATGAGATCCTCTTTTGTTTTACCCTGCATCGAAAGAATCTGGAGAACCTGATCCTCTTTCATCTGAGACTGTATGACAAAGTTATGCCAGGAGTTTTCAAGTTCAGCTTTGATCATTGATTCAGGAAGGGGAATCTCGGAGGATTCAATCACCTTTGAAAGAATCCGCTCTGTCTTAATCTCCTTCATCTTCTCATCCAAATCTTTTTTAAGTGATCTTTTAATATCATCCTGAAGGTCTTTTATGGTTTTGTACTTATCAGAGATATCCTGAGCAAGCTCATCGTCCAGTGCAGGAAGCTGTTTCTCTTTTACTGATGTAACCGTGACCTTCACTTTAACTGCTTTACCATCTACTTCCTTTTCGACTATTTTTTCTTCATCCTTGGCCATGCCGATGATTTCATCATCAAGTTTGTAGATGTTGTAACCGGTGCCTACTGTAAAAACATAATCTTCCCTGGCCGAACCCTCAATTTCTTTCCCTTCATTGTCCAGTTCTACGTAGTTAATGGTAACGATATCATCCTTTGCAACGTTACCGCCCTCTTTTTCCATAACTACTGCATTCTGATCCCGAAGTTTCTCCAGCTCTCTATCAATATCCTTTTTTAATACCTTGGTATCAGGAACTTCCACCTCCAGATCTGTGTAAGTTCCAACTTTTATTTCGGGAAATACGTCGTATACCACTGAGTAGGTAAAATCTTTTTCAAAATCGAATTTATCTTCACTTTCCTGAAGTTCAGGGATGGAGTAGGGGAGAGGTTTCTTTTCAGCATCTTCCAATGCTGTTTTCAAACTTTCCTCAATTACATTCATGCCGGCTTCTTCCTTTATTCCCTCACCATACTTCTTTTCCAATACCATCGGAGGAACTTTACCTTTCCGAAAGCCTTTGATCTGAACTTTTTTAGCGTAATCCGTTAAGAGTTTCTCATATTCTTTCTTTGCAGCATCTTTTGATATGGTTACCGTCAGCTGAACGGAAGAGTTGTCTTTGGATTCCAATTCTTTCTTAATAATCATTAAAAAACCTCTTTTGTCAATTATTTAGTAAATATATATAATATGTAAAAATAGTTCAACAAAAAAAGCGATCTGTACACACAGATCGCTTTTAAAAGAGCGAGAGACGGGATTTGAACCCGCGACATCCACCTTGGCAAGGTGGAGCTCTACCACTGAGCTACTCTCGCAAGTATGAAGGGTTAAGCCTTCCTTGCCTCTGCTCTTTAGTGCGAGAGAAGGGACTTGAACCCTTACGCCGTACGGCACTAGATCCTAAATCTAGCGTGTCTGCCAATTTCACCACTCTCGCAGTGATCGTTATGAGCCGTGAAGGGATCGAACCTTCGACCCGCAGATTAAGAGTCTGCTGCTCTCCCAGCTGAGCTAACGGCCCAAGTAAATAATGGTGAAAAGCATAAAGCTTCTCTACGCCCGGCAGGATTCGAACCTGCGACCTACGGATTCGAAGTCCGGCGCTCTATCCAGCTGAGCTACGGGCGCATATTTCAAAACACCTGCCGGTGCTACGGGTGGATAACGGGACTTGAACCCGCAACAACCAGAACCACAATCTGGCGCTCTACCAATTGAACTATATCCACCATCTTTTCAATTGTCACGCTTTCAAAATAGAAAGCGTGCTGGTAATATGTCTATTTTTTTATGTTTTGTCAAGACAGAACCGGTGGAAACATAATAATTATTATTTGCTGATTGGCCGGGTTGCGGAAAGGGGACAGACCCTCAATTTCCAGGGCACTTCCTTTCCAGAAAGAGATTCCGATACCTTTTTCCTGATAATATCGAGGGACGGAGCTCCCATTTTTTCGGAAAGATAATCTCCATAACCATATACAGAAGAAGACGGGGAAAACCACCTGCTGATTTCACCTTTGGTTATCAGCCTTTTTTGTAAATACTCCCTATTCCCTATTTCAACTTGTGAGAATCCGGCTTCAATAAAGTAGTTTTTCAGATCTTCAGCTGTCCAGCCTGTAAGCGGCGTCCTCGCTGAGTTATATATTTCATTTTCAGCTTCAAGAAGAGTCTCCCACTCCTTGGTTGTGAAAAGATTTTCCATGAGTAATTCAGTTAATCTGGTGGATTTAGACGGGATAACTTCGCTTAGTACAACGATACCCCCCGGAGAAGTCAGCTCCTTTATATGTTTAAGATAGGATCTTTTATCTTTTTCCCGGGTTAGAACATTCATACCTATGATTCTTTCGTAAGTGATTCCATCTGTGGAAGTAAACTTAGATAGTATTGTATTGTGGATTTGAGGACGTTCAAATTCAGGTAAACCGGATGCATGAGTAATCAGAGCATTATATTCAGCTGGATTTAGGGGTCTGTCCCCAGGAATTGCAGAAACAAGGCCTGATGTTACCTTTCTACAAGCTTCCCACAGAAGAAGGCCGTTGCCAGGATTTATTACAAGGACTTTGTGATGGGGTGCTATAACTGCTTTGCTAAAAATTGAATCCCTGATTTCAGCAAGATGTGTGTTGTATCCAGATGTAAGACGGTTAATCCATATATCCTTTTTTTGATCAACCGGTTTTGTAGACAGTATTTCCGGAAATGGTGTACCGGTGATTTCCAAATTGATTTCTCTACGCTTTATTACCTCTTGCCTTATGGTTTTCTCATACCCGCAATCTGAGGGAGTATAAAAAGTTTCACCTGCTAAGCTATCGGGAAGGTACTGTTGCGGTACCCAGTGATTTTGATAAGCATGGGGATACTGATATCCTTTTCCATGCCCAAAGCCCTCTTTGTCCCGTGCTCCGTCCCTCAGCCGGTTTGGTACTTCTCCGGTTTCCTCCCCTTCAACAGCCTTCAAAGCATCAAAGAAACCCAGAGCTGAGTTTGACTTAGGAGCAGTCGCTAAATAAAGCGCGGCCTGTGTAAGATGGAAACGGCCTTCGGGCATCCCTACCCTGTCAAAAGCGGCAGCAGCTGAGGTCACTATGCCCAGAGCTGCAGGATCGGCAAGTCCAATATCTTCCGAGGCGCTTATAAGCATTCGTCTAAACATAAACCGGGGATCTTCTCCTGCATGTACCATTTTTGCTAGCCAGTATAAGACAGCATCAGGGTCGCTTCCTCTAATGGATTTAATAAATGCACTGATGACATCAAAATGGTAATCCCCCTCTTTGTCATAGAGTACAACCTTTTTCTGGATACTCTCTTCTGCAGTTTTCATGGAAATCAAAATTTCTTCCCCCTCGGGGGGCGGGAATCGCTTCGGAGTTGTCTCAACAGCAAGCTGGATTGCATTAAGGAGAGACCGGGCATCTCCGTTTGCTATATCTATCAAATGGTCCAGAGCTCCTTCCAGAAACTTTACCTTAAACCTGCCATATCCCCTCTCTGAATCAAAGATGGCAGATTTTGCTATCTGGAAAAGATTGTCCTTTAAAAGTGGTTTAAGCTGGAATACTCTACTTCTACTCACAAGAGCTGAGTTCACTTCAAAAAAAGGGTTTTCAGTGGTAGCTCCAATGAGAATAATAGTTCCGTTTTCAACCCATGGGAGAAGGGCATCCTGCTGAGCTTTGTTCCAACGGTGTATTTCATCAACAAAAAGAATTGTTTTCTTCTGATAAAGAGCATATCGCTCTTTGGATTTTTCTATCTCTTCTCGAAGATTCTTTACTCCGGAGAGTACAGCATTCATTGTAGTAAAGGTGCTTTTTGTAGTGTGAGCAATAACTCTGGCAAGGGTTGTCTTCCCCGTTCCTGGAGGACCGTAAAAGATCAGGGATGAAAGCTGATCAGCCTGGATCATTCTCCGTAAAAGGCGCCCTTTCCCTACAATATGATCCTGGCCTGCGTATTCATCAAGTGTTCTTGGACGCATCCTGAAAGCTAGAGGCTGTTCTTTTGTATTATCAGAAGATTTAAAAAGCTCCATAGTCGGTTATATCATATTAAACAGGGACGGAGCAATGCTGCAATTCAGACTATCAAATCACTTGCTTGTTCTTACTGGAATAAAGAGGATCAGAAAAGTCATACATGATATAGACCATATCTGACAGGGCGGATATCCAGAAATCTATCAATTGGATTCTAAGTCATGATAATTTGTTTCTTAATACAGCAGGAGATATTACACTGCTGCCTTTTATTCTTGAAGCAGCAGCAAACCGAATTCCCAAACCTGATGTTTCAACTATGAATGAGATGGTAACAAGATTAAATATTTCAAAAATCTTTCCATTCCCGATGAATTAAATAGAGTGATTTCGCCCTTTGATTCAAAGAGAGGTTTTTTAATTTGAAAATTTCCCCTAAAGCATTTTAATCGTTATGCCTTCTGTAAAATAACTCAGCCCAAAGAACCCTGAGAATTCTGTTCGGTGGGCGTTCCATTATATCGAGAATCCCTTTATGAAGGAATCCTATACCACTGAATCTGAAATCGACAGGAGAGTCAACGATACCTGCCTTAACAGGGTTGTTGGAAATATAGATAAATGTATGTAGGAATTGCCTAAAGTCAACGATAATCTTACTTTTAAATCGGTCATACCAAATATGCCCATGCAGATCAAATGTACGGTTGTATTTTTGAGCAAAAACACCAAGTATCCACTGCATTATAGCTGATAGACTTTCATCATTCAGCGGTTTTACTATAAAGTGTACATGATTTCCCATAATACAGAAGTTGTTTAGCTGGAATTTATACTTCTGTTTAGCACGTCTAAGAATAAACATAAACATTTTTTTAATAAAAATAGACCTTAACAGATATTCTTGTCTATTTATTCTGGCATAGACATGGTAACTCGCACCATTTTTTAATTCTCTTTTTCGTCTCATATATCAATATAACGATGTTTTTTTGCTGCTGCTTCAAAATCATTTTTTTTTGCTCCGTCCCTATCTCTCATTTGTATTTTTTGTTAGTTTTTACGCATGACTAGCAACAAACCCCTTTTACACCCGGATACCAGAAGGGAAATGATTCTTCCGGAGACTCCATTACCGGACATCCGATGGATTGCCGGCGGTTCCTGTGGAGGAAAAACAATATGTAGTGAGAATATTTCCAGAAGAATGGGAGTAGAAGTCTACCATGCTGATGATAGAAGGCAGATCCACTACGAAAAAGCAGAT
>Ga0164318_10005492_pt1 | contig 12255 bp, 8 predicted proteins | sample GuaBasSedimGuay9_FD_113734 | JGI IMG/M metagenome (GOLD analysis project Ga0164318, IMG submission 113734) | Subseafloor sediment microbial communities from Guaymas Basin, Gulf of California, Mexico - Guay9, Core 4571-4, 0-3 cm | ecosystem: Environmental > Aquatic > Marine > Hydrothermal vents >... | reverse complement strand
TTCCAGCCATCGGTCATATATAACTCAACAATTTCTTCTATTTTTGCTTCCAACTCCTCTGGACATAAGGAATAAAAATCCTTCCCATAATATGCTTCAATGGCATATATTCCTCCATCCACAAACGGATTTCCTGTTGGAACAAAATAACTATTCTTTCCCTTTATTCCTTCAATCATGTTTTTTCTCTATGAGTTCTATTTTGTTTTTCTGAAGCCATTCATTTATGCGAGATTTTGTCCTTTCTTCTTTAAACTTGAACCACCTTTCTCTATATTCGAGATAATCTAACAGGACATCTTTGAATCTCCTGAACGCACCCCTGCCATTCAGAGCAATCCTCAGTTTGTCTCTCAGGTTTTCATCTTTCACTGTATCGGTAAATGCCTCCATATCTCTATAACCTTCTCTGGAACTATCGGTAGGAATGGCAAGATACCTACCAGGCTCTCTTTTTATTCGTTCATAAATCTTCTCAATTTCCTCAGTATCCATCAATTCGTCACATGTATATAATATTTCTCCTGTGACAATATCGAGATAATGCTCATATCCGATGCGACAACTGTTAAAGGCATAAATTAACTCACTTAAATCAATTTCTACTTTTCTCATTTCTTCCCCCTTTATCAATTCATCGATTATTTTTTCTTCTTTTTTTTCTTCTTCCATAAATGCTTCCCAGGTTTCACCTGCTTTCATTGCCGAGATTATGAATCTTATTCCCTGATTATCCTTGGGGTTTAGTTTTAACATCATTCTGAATATCTCGAGGGCTTCATCCTTTTTATCCAGCCCCCATAGGGTAAGTCCCAATCCGTGCATTGCCCTTAAATACGGACGATTCAAAAGTTCCCCCCACTCTATTTTTTTTGGAAGTTTCCCTTCAAATTCTTCAATGGTCAATCGATACGCTTTTTTGTATAGTTTTTCCGCTTCTGTCAATTTACCTTGCTCCAGGGCTATGCACCCCAATCCGTTTATTGCATCAATATACTTTGGGTCTTTTTTTAGGACTTCCTTAAACTTCTTCTTTGCTTCAGGTATATATCCGTCATTGAGCAATTCCCATCCATCATAAAGTATTTCCCATAGTTTTCTCATCCTTAACCTCACATCTTACCACTTAATAAATTTAAACCATTTCCCATAACAAAGCAAATGGCTCTACACAACCCTACAAACAAAACCTTGTTGAAATAAAATGTGCATTTTTTTTGTTTCATCATATTTATCTATATTTCCAAATCCATATAATTAACTTTTCTACATTCATCTTTCATTCCATCATGTCTTTCTTCTCATTATTTCCACCATCCCGAAGCCTTGCGAGTTGCGGCTGCCGAGACCTGCATCGTAAGCAAATGCGAGAAATTCGGGGTGACCTTTCACCTTAAATCGACCTTTCCACCCTTTAATCACCGTTTTGTTTTTCCCCGTACCGAAATAGACGATTCTTTCATTTCCATTCCCTGAGAAAAGCGGTTTTATCATGATGTCATAATCACATTCTCTTTTGAAAAGTGCCGTCCATTTTTTCCTCAAGTTAGCGTTAATCAATCCGGTGAACTCCTCTTCATAAGGCGAATAGTAGTATGTCAATTTTTTCCCGTCTTCCTTTTGAAATGTCGAATGGACCTCTATGGGTGTCATTGCAGATACAATTGCTTCATCGGAATCGAATTTAATCGGTTTCATGACATTAATGGAATTTAACCGCATCACATTATTACCCAATCTAACCGTTTCGCTTTTGATGGAGTTTTTGGCGAGCTGTTCGAGAATCCATTCAAGCGGAGAAGAGACATAGAAACTGACATTATGCGGAAAAATGAATAACTTTTTGTCTCGCAAGTACTTCCCGTGTTCGAGAATAGATGAAAAATTAAACAGTTTGAAACTCCTTTTCTCGAACTTGTATCCGCTTTCATGTAACCAATTACTATCGACCTTATCGAGAAAATTGTATATTAAAGCCTGTATATTCGAATTAAAACCTACGGGAAGAATTACATTATCATCCGAAATCAGCTCAATTTTCAATCTCATTAGAGCCCACCGAAAACGAAGTTAAAGTGTTCGAAAATGAATGAAATGTATACAAAATCAGACATATTCATAAATTATTATATTCTTTACAATTTACAATGTCAAGGATATTTAATGATAATATGTTGAGATTTTATCATTTATGAAAATCGAAAAGCACAAAAAAGAGAAGTAGAAAGAATATTACAAACTTTCCACTTCTCCTCTCGTTATTATACGTAAAATGGATGTTAATCCACTTTAAACTTCCGTAGCTGATTTTCCCTTATGTCCGACACCAACCGTCACATTCCTGAACCTCGCGGGGGCGCATCCGTGACTCATTTCCGCTCTTTGCCCCGGTTGTCCTTTTCCGCAGTTCGGTACTCCGATCAACTGCCAATAATTTTCATTACAAATCGCATCACATGAATTCCAAAATTCCGGGGTAATACCCTGATAGTTAGCATTTCTCAACAATCTGGTTTTCTTCCCGTTTTTGATTTCCCATGCTATCTCGGTTCCGAACTGAAAATTCAGTCGTTTTTGATCTATACTCCACGACCTGTTTGTATCCATAAAAATACCGTCTTTCGTATCCTTTATCAGATCATCGAGTTCCCACGAACCGGGCATCAAGCTGAGATTCGTTATTCTTATAATCGGGATATTATCATACCCGTCCGCCCTATTACAACCTTTTGAGCGTTCTTCTCCTATAACATGAGCTAACTCCCTGTTCGTATGATAACCGTTCAAAATACCGTTTTTTACAATATGCCATCTCTGAGCCCTAACACCGTCATCATCATAACCGATTGTAGCGAGCCCTGTGGGAACCGTGGAATCGGCAACGAGATTTACTATTTCTGAACCGTATCTGAATTTATGAAGTTTCTCAGTCGTGGCGAATGATGTCCCGGCATAATTTGCCTCCATTCCAAGAACCCGGTCTAACTCCGTTGCATGGCCCACGGATTCATGAATCTGCAATCCGAGCTGTCCTGTCCCCAATATAACATCCCTCTTTCCCGGAGGGCATTCATCAGCCGTAGTAAGAGCAATCGCTTCATCTCTCACCCGTTCCGCACTATCAACCAATCTCAGCGATTCTACCATTTCATAACCGAGTGTCATATATTGTCCTCCGAAAGAGGTCGGATAACTTCTGATTTGCACATCTTCACCGATTGCCGTTGCGGAAATACCAGCCCCGCTCCTAAGCAATACCTGCTCAATAAAGCTCCCTTCCGTATTTGCAAACCATTGATGTTCTCTTATAAAATCCATGTTTCCGGTGGCAACTTTTATCCTATTATCCTTTCGCATAACCTCATCTGCAGCGTAGAGCAATTCCAATTTATCCTTGATGGGTATCGTAAACGGATCAATGAGATAAGGTGTCGTCCATTTATCCGTATACACCGGTTCGTCTGCCAATTTTACCCTTTTCCTAATCACCATGGAACTTGCTTTTCCTATCTCTACGGCTTTTTTCGTTGTTGCTTCTATGCTCTCCTTGGATAATACACTCGAAGAAGCGAATCCCCATGCTCCGTCAACAATAACCCTTACACCGAAACCGATTGATTCCGTTTTATCAAGATTCCCTATGCCGCCGTTTCTCGTTACGATACTTTCGTGATTCGTAAGTATGATTCGTATATCACAGTAATTCGCACCGAGGACTTTTGCCGTATTTAAAGCAATATCAGTATATTTTTTCATACTTCACCTCAGAATTCCGTTTTACTTGTAAATGTAAAATTATTTACCTTTAATCCGGGAACGATAAAACCTCCTCCGAAAAAAGCACTGTGAAGTATCGTTTCCTTTCCTATCATTTCTATATTGTTAAACATGTTAGGTATGCTCTCGGTAAAACGCATGTTTTTAACCGCTTTGGTCACCTTTCCGTTTTCAACAAGAAATACCCCGTCTCTGGTCATCCCCGTAATTACCATCTCCTTTGGATTTACAACATTCGTATAATGAAAATGTGTAATTAAAAGCCCCTTTTCCGTGCTCTCAATCATTTCATCAACGGATTTATCTCCGGATTTAAGAATGAGATTCATAGGCATAGGACCGTATGAATTCGGTTGTGGAAGGCTATGTCCCGTTGTCTCGGTTCCCGCTATCTTAGCCGTTTTTCTATCATATACAACATTCTTGAAAACGCCGTTTTCAATCAACGTTACTCTTTTTCTCGGCATTCCTTCAAAATCGAAAGGCAACCCCTGGGATCGTTTGTCATAGGCATCATCTACTATGGTCACATTATCACTGAAAACCCTTTGTCCCGCTTTATCGGAAAAATAACTTCTCTTTTCGATATATGGCAGGGCTCCTAAACCGAGATATGACATAAAAGATAAGAAATCGGTCACTGCCGCAGGTTCAAGAATTACAGTATATTTTCCCGGTTCAATATCTATGGGATTTTGACCGTCAATCGCTTTTTTAATTGCAACTTCCGCTACCTCTTCCGCTTTGATTTCCGCAACGTCCTTTACCATCTTCTCAGCCCATCCGGCGTTATTTCCCTTTATAGCCGTAACTGACAAATTAGCGGTAGTTCCCCTATGAAATCCGTACACTCCTTTTGAATTCATAATACAAACAGCTCCGACTCCATTGGAAAAGATACCGGCAGCTTCAAGACCTTTCTCAGCACACATCTCCGTAATTTTACGAATTGCAAGCGCCCTGTCTTTCGGGTTGAACTTAGCCGTACTTTCAAAGTATGAATTAACGGGAGCAGAATAGGTCTGTTTCTCCGGCATGGGTAGGAGATTCGGGTCCTCCTTCTGGAGGGAAGCGATTTCCATTGCATTATCCAGCATTTTTTTTAGTGATTCGTCATCACTCTTATTACCGGACACCTTTGCAACACGATTATTGTGATGAATCCTCACCGTAAGACCAATTTCATCCTTTGCCACATTTTGAGTTATTTCATTTTCTCCAAAACGGGAAAGCGCCTGTTCATTAGCAAAAATGAGAACCTCGGTTTCGTCGGCTTTGGACAATTTCAAAATCCTCTCTCCGATATCTTTAATTTGATTTTCACTGTACATAAACAACTCCTTTTATCGTTGATAAAATATAACAAATTGGAAGGATAATGTCAATATAGTTCACTATTCGGACTAATATTATCCTTTTATACCACTTTTAGCGTAACTCGATATAATCTGTTTCTGAGCGAGGAAAAATAGCAGAATAAGAGGGATTACACTAATTGTTGACGCCGCAGAGAGCAGAACATAATTTGTACTCTGTTCCTGCATAAAATAGGCAAGTCCCACCTGAATAGGTCTGATCTTATCACTGTTTGTAACGACGAGAGGCCAAATGAAACTGTTCCACGATCCGATTAAGCTGAATATGGAAATTGTAACAAGCATCGGCTTAGAGAGCGGGACAAGAATCTTCCACAGAAATTGCCAATGATTGCAACCGTCCAAAACCGCCGCTTCATACAATTCATTGGGAATACTTTTGAAGTGCTGTCTAAGTAGGAATATGTTGAAAACACTCACCGTCCACGGGATAATCAAAGCATAAAATGTATCAATCCATCCTAATTTCATTAAAACAAGATAGCCCGGAACTATGTAAACGGGCATGGGAATCATCATTATACCAAGCATGGAAATAAAGAGAATATTCCTCCCCTTGAACTGCAATTTTGCAAAGGCATAAGCCCCGAGAATGCTCGAGAAAAGAACCCCGGCTAAGGTGGTAAAGGCAATAAAAAGGGTATTTAAAATGTATCTTCCGAAATTTGCTTCTTTCCACGCTTTTGCAAAATTACTCCATACGAAATGAGACGGCCAAAGGGTCGGAGGGAATTTAATGGACTCGGCAGGTGTTTTTACAGCCGTTGTTATCATCCAATAAAACGGAACAATCATAATAACGGCACCGAGAATCAATAGTAAGTAGATAACAAATTTACTCAAATTGAAATGGATTTTATTCATAATATACCTTTTTCTCCGTCACATTTCTTTGAATAAGAGTCAATGTCAAAATTATCATAAACAAAACAAACGCCAATGCACTGGCATAACCGTATCTGATATAGGTAAATGCATTTTCATAGAGATAGTAAACCACAACATTCGTCGTTCCGAGCGGTCCTCCAGGAGGAGGTCCTGTCATCATCCATACGGGAGCAAATACCTGGAATGAAGTAATCGTTGTCATTAAAAGAACATAGAATGAAACGGGAGAAAGAAGCGGAAACGTGACATTCCAGAATGATTGCCATCTGTTGGCTCCGTCAATACGAGCGGCATCATAATAGTAATCGGGAATATTCTGCAATCCGGCAAGGAAAATAACGACATTATAACCCAATCCTTTCCAGACGCTCATAAAGACAAGGGACATAAGCGCAAGACTCGGTCCTTTAATAGGGAAATGCCCTCCGGTCATCATCTGAAAAATTCCTCTCGATTCTTCAAGCCATGTCTGTGTGGGAAGATGAAGAAAATTAAGAACAAAATTCAAAAGCCCCATTCTCGGATGATAGATCCATTTGAAAACTATGGATACCGCGATAATCGAAGTAACAACAGGTAGAAAGTAGATTGTTCTGAAAACACCGAGCCCCTTTACTTTTTGATTCAGGAGAATGGCAATAAAAAGCGCTATTACAAAATTAAGTGGCACGGAAAAGAGTGAATAGTAAAATGTGTTGCCAAGCGCGCGCCAAAATACGGCATCGTGAATTATCTTTATATAGTTTGAAAACCAGATAAACTTTGTAGGACCGGTTATGCCCCACTTGTAAAAACTGATTACAAATGCATACAATATCGGAATAAAACGAAAAACAAGTATGACCACAATTACAGGAAGCAGAAAGAGTAAAGCCACTAACCAATCTCTTCTATGCATAGAACAATAATATCATAGAGAATATATCATGTCAATAAATAATAGCGGCTGTGGGTAGACAGTCCCGCCTTCGCTAAAGTTTCAACGGACACGCAAAGAAATATTAACCGGATAGAAGAGAGATTCCGAAACAGGTTCTGAATGACATCCTCCCTGTCACCCTGGGTCCTGTGCTGAATTTATTTCAGTATCGTTTCAGGGTCTATGAGATTCCGGATCAAGTCCGGAATGACAAAGTCAAGTGAAGAATGTCCCCCTTATGTCACCCTGGGCCCTGTGCTGAATTTATTTCAGTATCGTTTCAAGGTCTATGAGATTCCGAAACAGGTTCGAAATGACTTTTTTTGGTCACATTAATTTATTATAGGGGATTATCGATAGAAAAATATATAAACGTAATTTTACCATAAACCAACAATGTTTTCTATTTCTTTCGGAATCCCCACCTTGCATTCGTTATTTCCGGAATTAAAATTCCAATCTAAAAAATAGTCGTTCTTTATCCAACTCCTTCTGAAATATACCCCTCTATTCGGAATCACCTTTATCCATCTCAAATAACTGTAACCGAAAGAAATACCACTTAAATTATTAAAGCATATAATTCCCTTCTCCTCAAGCTCAAGAGATCCGGTGACAACACTTTCCATTTCAAAAAGATCACTATTCCAGTACTGCGTGCCTTTAATCTCGATTGATAATTTCGGACCGTTATTTTCAAAATTATATCCTTTTATTATAAGCATCTCTCCCCTTAAATTTATTTGCTCCTTCAATTCGGGATTGTTAGCGGAAATTATATCATCAATACCCCATAATCTCAGTATGTCATACATCGATAAAGTCGATACATACGGCTTGCTCTTTATAAGGGGCAAAATATAATCTCGAATATAGTCCTCTATAAATTTCCTTTTGTCACTACCTGCAAGGGTAAAGCTCATTCAATCTCCTTATTTGCTTTTTAAACTGTACACTAAGCTGTTTGTATATGTGCAATTGACATACCAAAAAATAAAATCAAATTTTAACGCACTCATATTGGGATATTTAGAAAATATTAAAATAAGCTTATATTGATTATTGGTGAATTCCGTGTATCTTAAATCTTATTTTTGCAAAATAACACCGGAGAGCTTCAACTCTCCGGTACTATTTCATATTAATTCAATTAACTTCCGAATCAATAGTCATCGATTATGGGGGGCGGTGGTAAAGGATCATCACCACCACCTCCTCCCAATATAATAGGATTTACCTGATTGCTGCTTCTACTATCAAGAATTATGGGGGGCGGTGGTAAGGGGTCATCACCCTCTCCTCCTGTAAGAATTGCATTACCGTTATGAATATTGCCCGTCGAAACAGGACCTGCAACGAATCCGAAAAGGACGAGAGTGGACAGGACAAGCATTGAGATTGTTTTGAAGTAGCTCATATTACCTCCTTATTAGGTATGTGTTTGCTTGTAAAGGAGCAATAGACATACCAGAAGGCAATTATATTACATAAAGCCTAATATTGCTATACTTACAAATATCAACCATTCAACAAAAGATAAAACGGATTTTATTGCAAAATATTAATTTGCAAATATGCATAAATTATTTTACAAATTAATGTATGTTCCCGATATTAATATATTTAGCAGAGGCAATTTTGCGAATTATTTATTTTTGTAACTCCGTTTATACCTGTAAATTGTGGCTTTATCCGTATCAAGGAGTTCCGCTGCTTTTGAAATATCGCCGTTCGTAAACTTAAGTGCGGAATCAATATATTTTTTTATAAGTTCTTTTTTCATTTCCCTTAAAGGAATGAAAACATTTTCCTCATGCTTAATGTCGCCCGAAATATATTGCGGTGTTATATATTTTTCATTACAGAAAAATACACATTTATCTATCTCGTTCTTCAACTCTCTAACATTACCGGGCCAATCATACCCGTAAAGAATGCTAAATGCCTCTTTGGTAACTCCCTTTATCTTCTTATTGTATCTCTTATTGAACATATCGATGAAATAATCTATTAAAAGCCTGATATCCTCTTTTCTCTCTCTTAGCGGAGGCAATGTAATCACAAACCTGCTCAATCTGAAGAAAAGATCGCTTCTGAATTTTCCCATCTTAACGAGGTCATACAGTTCCATATTGGATGCCACTATGATTCTCGTATCAACTTTCCTGTAATTGGTCGTTCCTATCTTTTTCACCTCTTGCGTATCGAGAAATCGAAGCAACCGTGCCTGCAGGGATTCGGATGCGTTTGAAATCTCGTCAATAAACAGTGTTCCCTTTTCAGCCGCTTCGAAATGGCCTATTTTGTCCTCCTTTGCTCCGGTAAAAGATCCTTTCTTATAACCGAACAATTCGGATTCGATAAGCGATTGCGAAAGAGACGAACAATCCACAACAAGGAAATTCTTATCCTTTCTGGAGCTTAGATAATGTATATTCTTCGCTGTCACTTCCTTTCCCGTTCCGCTTTCTCCGAGAATCAAAATGGGGACATCCGATTTTGAGAATTTATCAATTTTTTCGTATACTTCCTGCATCTTTTTTGACTGCCCGACTAATACAACAGGACCGAATTTCGTCCTCAAACTCTCCTTAAGAACCCTCGACTCTTCTTTAATTCTGTTGTATTCCTGTGCATTTTCCAGGGTTTTCGCAAGTAACATCGTCAGCAAACTGAACAACTGCTTCTCATTTTCGGAAAATACTCCCGCCTTTTTTCGGCTGTCAAGGTAAAGAACACCCCAAACTTCACTATCCGAAATAACCGGAACAACAAGAATTGAATGAATTTTATTTAGTTTTATGCTTTCAAACCGTTTAAATTTGCTGTCAACAAGAGCATCGGAAACAATTATAGGTTCTTTGCCTTTGGTCGCTTTTTTTATAATCGAGCGGGAAATCTTTTTTATGTCTTCCTCGGTAGATTTATCCATATCCTTTCCCACAGGTATTAATTCTCCCGTATCGGCATCGAGGGAAATAAACATCCCCCTTTCGGCTCCCGTGAATTTTTTGGCGAGATTTATGAATGAGGATTTGAGTTTCTCCGGTTCACTTATATTTCTCATTATATTTATAAATTCGAATATTATATCACTGTAATTATACCCGAGAATATTACCCTTACTCTCGGCAATTCTCTTGTAGAGTTCTATAAGCTTGCTATCAATATCAATGGTATATTGTTTCAAGGATAAATCCTCAAAAATAATCCTCGCGTCTTCGAGCAAACCAACGAGCTTCATCAATGTAACTTTATCGTTCAATGGGTATACGGATCTTATGAAATCCGCATATCTCAATAACACCCTTGCATACAAAAATCTGTCACCGCTTTTAATCTTGTCTATTAAATCTTCAAATTTCTTCTGCATTTCGGTTTTATCGGTGACTTCCTCCGCCAAAAGAATCTTCAAAAATTCAATCTCATTTTCGTATATTTGAAGTCCCGTTTTTCTGATAATTCGGGAGGCTTTATCAATTGTAGCATTCGCCACCCTGAGCATATTTAATTCATATTTTATTTCGGCTTTAAGTATCAAAGCCGGCACCTGATATTCCGGGAGAAATGCCCTTTCCAACGAATCAATAATTGCATCGAGACGCTCCAACGAATCATCATAATTCTTATCCATATAGAAATAAATCCCATATATCAAATCAACAGGAACCTTTTCCCTCAATGACTTAACATTCTCGGCGATTCCTTCGGTTATACGAATCAGTTTGTCCATTTTCCTCCCGTTTTCTCTGTATCCGTAAATGCGGAGCATACCGAGTATATTGTCTTTTTCAAGTCCCCGTTCGTCAATTTCCATTGCCATATTGAGAGATTTATCGAAATATTCAAGGGCATTATTCCAGTATCCTTCCCTGAGCAGAATAGAGGCGAATATGTTATACAAAACGGCTATATCAAGCCTCTTTCCGAGCTTTTTAGCCTCTGCAATCGCTTTGAAATAGTACGATTTCGATTTCTCAATATTACCTATTTGTAAAAGCATTTTAGTTAGATTTACCAATATACGAAGTTTCCTGTTTACATCTATCGATTCCTCCATCAATTTCAACAATTCCTCGTAATGTTGAGCCGCCAGAATATACTGTCTCCTGTACTGAAAAATGTTTGCCATAAGGTTCATTCCGGCATAGAGATATTCTCTGTATCCCACTTTATTTGCAAATGCTACAAGTTCCTTGGCATACTCGAATGCGTTTTTATAATCACTCTCCGTCATTTCCAACACCGCAAGATTGTATAACAATTTACCTTTTAAGGTTTTATCCGCCAGATTTTTGGAAATTTTATTCGCTTCTCTGTAAATTTTTCTTGCCTTTCTCGGGTTTCCATTTTCATAATAGTACCATCCTAGATCCAACAGCACTCTAAATCGTCTATTATAAGAGAGCTTTAATTTAAGTATCTTTTTATAATTCTCTTCAATATCCTCAGTTTCTCCTTTCAATGCTCTTATCATAAGAGACGATTGCATTATTCCCACTTTCTCATCATCCGATTTTGTTTTCTTAAGAGCATTGTTCAACAATTCGCTACTTAAGTCATAATTCCCCGATTTGACCAAACTATTTGCAATCTTTATTAGTGAACCCGTACCGAGATTTTCCAATGCATATTTATCATCAAGCCTGTAAAGTTTCAAAAAGGCATCAATTACATCATTTGCTTCCCTTCTCTCTTCAGCACGTTTAATCAACTCAATAAGATAGGTTTTTGCATCAGGAGAATCTGTCGCAAGAGCATTGTACGAAAGTACCTTCAAAACGAAAATTGTTTTATTCTTATCTTTGAATAAAGAAATAATATCATTATGTATCTTATTACGCTCCTCTGTTTCCATTGAATCATATATGTAATCTCTGAGTTTATCGTTTTTAAAATAGAATTTGCCCGAACCGAAAGATATATAGCTTTTGAAATGCTTATCATTAATTATTTTGACAATCTCCGATTCTGTCAAATTCGATAGTTTTTTTAATAAATCATAACTTACGGGGAACTTGTAAACAGCTATGGTGTTCATAACTCTAAGCAGATTCTGATCAGCATGCCGTAAACTCATTTTGTACATATCAATTACGGAAGAGGGCAAAGAAATTTTCCTCACATCCGTCATGTTGTAAAGAAGATTCCCCTGTTCCTCGTTTATATCACATTGATTTATTATTTCTTTCAAATATTCAATTGCAAAGTACGGTACACCTTGACTTATTTTATATATATAATCTGCAAGAGCATTAACATTTCCTTTAACTCCGAGCATATTGGCAACAATAA
>Ga0164318_10005491_pt1 | contig 12256 bp, 10 predicted proteins | sample GuaBasSedimGuay9_FD_113734 | JGI IMG/M metagenome (GOLD analysis project Ga0164318, IMG submission 113734) | Subseafloor sediment microbial communities from Guaymas Basin, Gulf of California, Mexico - Guay9, Core 4571-4, 0-3 cm | ecosystem: Environmental > Aquatic > Marine > Hydrothermal vents... | reverse complement strand
ATTCCATAAAATACCCTTTTCCGGCATTTCCTTCACATTTTCCGCCCGGTGTCGAGATTGAAAATTTGCAGTATTCGGTACTGTCGAATAATTGTTTCCGAGGGGAAATCATATTCATTACGAGCTTCCCTTTTCTGTCGATAATTAAAAGACTTGTATCATTAGGAAAATAAATATAATCATCGGTAATAAGATATTCCTTCGGTGTAACATAATCATAATATTTTATGGTATTATAAGGTAAGTTCTTAACAATTGCTTTAACATTCTTTTTCATTTTCAGTTTCCACAATATTTGATGATTATCAACAAAAAAGAACTTTTGAGTTTTGTCAATGTTTGCAGTTGTTATAGGGTAGTAATAAAGTTGACCGAAAACTTGCAAAGGAATTATTGCAATTAGGATTAAAAGTAATTTTTTCATGTTTTTTTGTGTTTGATTTGATTAGGTTTTAAAATATCTATGCAAAAATTATCCCAAACTTATTCATAAATGCCTCTTTTAAGATTTGAAATTTCAAGTTGGGTTAAAAAACGCCATTTTCCTCGTTTTAAATCTTTTTTTGTCAGTCCGGCAAAATACACTCGGTCCAATTTTAAAACATCGTATCCTAATTCGGCAAACATTCGTCTTATTATTCGGTTTCTGCCCGAATGAATTTCTATACCGATATCTTTTTTGCTTTTCGGATCGGGAAATGCCAAGGTATCAAATTTCATAAAGCCGTCTTCTAAATTAATACCTTCAACTAATTTTTCGGCATCTTTTTTTTCTAAATCTTTGTTTAAAAAAACATGATAAATCTTTTTCTTATTGTATTTGGGATGGGTTAATTTTTTTGTTAAATCACCGTCATTTGTCAGTAGTAAAATACCTGTGGAATCACGATCCAGTCGTCCGACGGGATAAATACGTTCCGTAATTTTATTTCTGAAAAAATCCAGTACTGTTTTTCGTCCTCTGTCATCCGAAACGGTTGTTAAAACACCTTTCGGTTTATTTAAAAGAATGTAAACCGATTTTTCAAAATGGACTTTTTTATTTTTGTATTTTACCGTGTCATTTTTCGAAATTTTCAATCCCAGTTCAGTCACAACCTTACCGTTTACTTTTACAAGACCTTCTTTTATCAATTCATCGGCATCACGCCTTGAACAAATTCCGGCATTTGCTAAATATTTATTCAATCTGATTGCTTCGACTTTAGATTTTTCAGCAGAAGTATCCGAAAAAGATTTCTCGGTTTTTTCTTTTGAATATTTTTTATAATGTTTTTTTTTCGAGTATTTATTTTTGTCAGCCATTGTTTTTTTATGAAAAGAATTCCGGAATAACTAAAAATTTGTAATTTTACATTTAGAAATATTTCGCAAACTTATTATAAAATTCTGTTTTATGGATAAAGAAACTATTATTATCGGTGCAATTGCTTTAGTTATTCTGATTATTATTGTTCGATTTTTAACAAAAAAAGCATTTAAAATCTTGCTGGCAGTTATTTTAATTGCTGCTGCCGGACTTTTCGGGTATATTTATCTTACGGGGATTCATACCATTGCCGGATTGGAAGAAAAGTATTGTAACGATCCTTCCGATAAAACCGATTCGCTGAAATGTGTGTGTATCGTAAAACCCGTTTCAGAAGATTTGCACAGTCGTTTTTCGGAAGAAGAATTGGAAAATATGAATGAAGTTATGTTTGCGAAAGAACTTTCCAAAGCACTGATTAATAAAAGAAAAGAAATTAAACTTAAATTGAAAGAAAATAATGCATCCCACCTTTGGGACGATTTTAAAGATGATTGGAAAGATAAGTTTAATCTTGACAGTATTGATTTGCTTAATCGTGAAAGTCGGTAGATTAATTTTTTTTTTGATGAAAGATATGTGATTTTATTAATCGTGCCACGCTGCACGGTAAAAAATATGCAAGGTAAAATATTACCATATAATAATCCAATAAACAGCTGTTCTTTTTTTCTTGTTTATTGCTATTCCTTTTGCTAAACCATTTTTCCAATTAGCAGGCATATATTTACCTTCTGTAATTTCATTATTGTTTAAAAATATCCCGTGTTTTGCATCCAAAACATAAATTGAAAAATCTTTTTTTAATTTACAAGTTGTTTTATCTGAATAGTAATCTGAAAATACTGAAAAATTGGGTATAGGATACAAATGATTATAACAAGGCAAATCAATTAATTCATTTTTTATTTCGCTGCTTGACGGAGAACCATAATTTTCGTGAGTGTCAAAACGATTTAATACTAAAAGACATTTGTCTGTCGGTGAATAATTTGCAATAGATTTTTTTTTAACTGTCTTTAATAGTTTTTTGAATTCTTTTTGTGAAAAACTAAAAATAACTTTAAGATTAAATTCTGTTTCTTTATCTAAACTCCATGTAACAATTTCTTTTGTAGCTTGATTATATTTCGGAAAAAAATCAATATAATTTTTAAATATTGTTTTAACTCTGCTATAATCGTTATCTTCATCAAGAAACCAAAATTCGTCTTCATTAGAACAACTGCTATGGATAACTAATATAAAAATAAAAAATATTATTTTTTTCATCTTCATTATTATTGGTGTTAATTTATGCTAAAGTTTTACGGTATAAATCAAATTCTTTTGTCGGTTTATAAGTTTGAGATTCCGAAACAAGTTCGGAATGACCTTTTGCATGTTTCTCTGACAGTATTGCAAAGAAATCTTAATCATCAAAATTAAATTCCGTTACATTCAGATTTTCTTTATTCAGCAAAGCTCTTGAGTTTTTGATATATAACTTCATTTTTTCATAATCAGCAGGATTTTTGAAAAATGTTTTTTTGTTTTCGTATTCGGCGGCAGGCAGGATAAAATAATAATACAATCCGTTTGCTCGTGGTTTTTTGTAAACCCAGGTTAAAATATAATTGCTTGTGTCGATAAAGGTTTTGCCGTTTTCTTTTTTCAGGACAATTCGCGTCATTACACCGCCGTCGGTTTTTGTTTTTCGCTGGTTCGATACGAAATTTCCGAGCGAATAAGTAACAAAATGCTCTTTGATGCTGTCGTTTCCGGGTAAATACATCATTTTTTGTATCACGTGCGGGTGTGACCCGATGATAATATCTGCGCCTTTTTCAAAAAGATAGGATACCAAATCGCTTTGTGTTTTATTCGGGTGCGATTGGTATTCGCTGCCGAAATGCAAAACAATAATCAGTTTATCCAAACTGTCTTTTTTACAACTGTCGATATCGGTATGCATAATAACCGTATCAATCAAATTAACAACAGCCGGTTTCGGCACCGGAATTCCGTTTGTTCCGTATGTGTAATTTAAAATACCGACTTTAATACTGTCTTTTTCAAGAATAATCAGATTGGTCGTATCTCGTGCCTCTTTATTTTTAAATGTTCCGGTATGCAATATATGTAAAGTATCCAAAACGTCAATCGTGCGGTTTAATCCCTGTAAACGCCTGTCGACACAATGGTTATTTGCCGTAACAAACAGGTCGATACCGGCATTTTTTCCGGCTCCCGCCAAAGCATCCGGCGAGCTGAATTGCGGATAACCCTTGTAAACCGGACCTGCAAGCGTAACTTCAAGATTTGCAATCGTAAAATCGGGCTCGCTCATAATATTTTTCAAGTAATAAAAAACCGTATCGTAGTTATACTTTTTTGTTTTTGCATCGTAAGCCGAACGAATTTGCGGACCGTGTCCCATAATATCACCGATAAAAAGTAAGGAAATCGTATTTTCTTTCAAACCGGCAAGTTCCGAAGTCGGAATTGTATCGTTTGTATAATTTATTGTATCAGAAATCGATACAGTTGTGTCCGTTTGTGCAAATCCGAATTTGCCTGCCGTAAAGAACAGAATTGTCAATAAAAAATTCAGATATATGATTTTTCTCATATTTAGTTTTTTAAATATATCGCATCTTTGTAAAAAGAAATAAAATTAAGTGAGCAAATTTATTCAGATTCTAATAATAAAAAAATAATACCATGTGTTTAGCAGTCCCGGGAAAAATAATTTCAATAGAAGAGAAGAATAATATGAGAACGGCAAAAGTCAGTTTCGGCGGAGCCGTAAAAGAAATAAATATTCAATGGTTGCCCGAAGCTAAAATTGACGATTATATTTTGGCACATGTAGGCACGGCTTTGAGTATATTAGATGAAGAAGAAGCCGAAGATACTCTGAAAACATTTGAGGATTTTGAGGAAATGCAGAGAAAGTTAGTAAAAAGTTAAAAGTTAAAAGTTTGTGTACTAATAATAAAACAGATGAAATTCGTAGATGAATACAGAAATATCGAAACCGTAAAAAAAATTGCCGAACAAATAAAATCGGTTGTTACAAAGAAATGGACAATTATGGAGATTTGCGGCGGACAAACGCATTCGATAATGAAATACCGTTTGCAGGACTTCTTACCGGAAAAAATTACACTTGTTCACGGTCCCGGATGTCCGGTTTGTGTAACTTCTTTGGATATTATTGATAAAGCACATTTTATTGCCCGACAGGAAAATGTGATAATGGCTTCTTTCGGAGATATGTTACGTGTACCGGGTTCGGAAACTGATTTGTTGAAAATAAAAGCCGAAGGCGGAGATGTTCGAATTGTATATTCTCCTTTGGATGCTGTGAATATTGCCGAAGAAAATCCGGATAAAAAAGTAGTGTTTTTTGCCGTAGGTTTTGAAACAACGGCACCTGCAAATGCACTTTCCGTTATTGAAGCAAAACGCAGACATGTTAAAAACTTTTCGATTTTAAGTTCACATGTTATGGTTCCTCCGGCAATGCATGCTATTTTATCTTCGGAAAAAAATAAAATTGACGGCTTTTTGGCTGCCGGACATGTTTGTACGGTTATGGGCTATGAAGAATATATACCGATTGCGGAACAATACAAAACACCGATAGTGGTAACGGGATTTGAACCGGTCGATATTTTAAAAGGAATTTTATCTTGTGTTAAACAACTTGAAAACGAAGAATATTTTGTTGAAAACCAATACAAACGTATTGTTCGCAAAGAAGGTAACATTCCTGCAAAAACAAGTATGTTTGAAATATTTGAAATTTCGGATAAAACATGGAGAGGGATTGGTGAAATACCGAAAAGCGGTTTAAAAATAAATGATATCTATAAAGATTTTGATGCTGAAAGATTATTTCATTTGGAAAAAATACAAAAAGAAGAACCTACGGTTTGTATCGCCGGTGAAATTATGCAAGGATTGAAAAAGCCTTTTGAATGTCCGGCATTCGGAAAAGAATGTAAACCGGATAATCCTTTGGGTTCGCCTATGGTGTCTTCGGAGGGTGCTTGTTCTGCCTATTACAGGTATACTAAATTAGTAAGTAAAGTTGAACGTTTATAAAGTTAAAAGTTATGTTTTTAACATTTTTACTCGGAATAGTTGCAAGTGCAACACACGTAATGACCGGACCCGACCATTTGGCAGCGGTAACGCCTTTGGCAATCGAAAATAAAAAAAAGTCGTGGATCATCGGAATATCGTGGGGTATCGGACATACAATCGGATTGCTTTTAATTGGCGCTTTATTTTACCTCTTCAGAGAAGTTTTTCCGGTAAAAATAATTTCTGAATACAGTGAAATAATTGTCGGTATTATTCTGATTATCATAGGAATGTGGGCATTTTATAAACTTCTTAACAAAAACATTCATAAACATCAAGAAGCAAAAAATATTAAAGCTGCCGTTTTTGTAGGAATATTACACGGATTTGCCGGTATTTATCACCTTCTCATTGTTCTTCCTGCTTTGGCATTGCCGTCACAGGCAGAAGCTGTATCATATCTTTTGGGTTTTGCTGTCGGAACGGTTCTGGTAATGGCAATATATGCATGGTCCTTGGGTTCTGTTTCGCATAAAGCAGGCTCGTTAAATAAACAAAAATTTTTAATCGGTTTCAGAATATTCGGCGGTTCAGCAGCAATTATCGTCGGTATTATTTGGATTATTTTAAGTTTTTAATTGAAAAACGCTTAAAATGAATTTCAGTTACTTTCCTATATGAATTCAAGAATTATTCAGTCGATAAAAATAAGTATCGTTTTTTGATGCAACTTTTATTTAATAATTTAAGTCTTTAATTTATTATAAACCGATTAATAAAAAAACATCATGAAAAACTCTTTACTTTATACGGGCATATTTCTTATGCTCTTTTCAGGAAATGTATTCTCTCAAGCAATTATAATCGACCACATTTGTGCAAAACTGGAACCGATAACGGAAACTGCAATAAATCAGGCAAAACAAACTTTGCATATTGCATACGGGCATACATCGCACGGCAGTCAATTAATAACCGGTATGTCGGCATTAGTCGGACAAACAAATTTAAACGGTTATAAAGGTGATATTTACAATTGGAACGAAGGCGGAACAGACGGGGCATTAGATATTGACGATTATTTCGGATCCGGTGATTTAGGACATAACGGTGATACAACTTGGGCACCTCCTACTAGAAATTATTTGGCAAATAACAATGATGTTAATGTTATAATTTATTCATGGTGCGGCGGTGTTTCGGACAATACAACCGCCGGCATTCAGATTTATCTTGATAAAATGAATGAATTGGAGCAACAATATCCGAATGTTAAGTTTGTCTACATGACCGGTCATTCGGATAGTGGCAGTGATGCAACCGTAAAAGCAAATAATCAACAGATTAAAGATTATTGTATTGCTAACAACAAAGTGTTATATGATTTTTATGATATCGAAAGATATAATCCGGACGGAACTTTTTTCGAATTCACAAATGATTATTGTAATTATTATGACGGTGCAGGCGGCACACTTCTCGGTAATTGGGCAAGCGAATGGCAAGATTCTCATACAGAAGGTATTGATTGGTATAATTGTTCCCCTGCTCACACATTAGCGTTAAACGGGAATTTAAAAGCTTATGCAGCTTGGTGGCTTTGGTGTCGGCTTGCCGGATGGGAAGGCACCGGTGTTAAAAATATAAGCAAAGAAACATCGGTTAATATTTTTCCGAATCCGGTTAAAAACAAATTGATACTTAAATCAAAAGATGCTGTTTTAAAAACAGAGATAATTGATATTACCGGAAAAATTGTTAAAGTTCAAAATATATTTAATGATAAAAATGAAATTGATGTTTCGAAATTAAATCCGGGAATTTATTTTTTAAGAATATATACGAGGAAAATGCAAAATATTTTGCGTTTTATTAAGGACTGAAAATAAAAAATAAGGATGTCTCAAAAGTATAAAAAATGTCATTCTGAATTTATTTCAGAATTTTATCTCAGTAAATTTCGTCTGTTTATAAAGATGCTGAAACAAGTTCAGCATGACTAAACAGGCTTTTGAGACAGCTTCCTTTTTTACTGTTCATAATACTCAAAAGCATCAATAATATCCAGATACACACCGTCAAAACCGGCATCAAGTATTTTTTTCAGATATGAATTATCAGTTCCGTAAATGATATCCTGCCAATCTTTTTCCCAATACCATACCTTATAATTGCCCTTCCAATTCGGATTTTCTTTATCTAACCATTCAGGTTTGTTATGATTCCAATCCGATTGCCAATAATATCTGTAATCTTCCGCTTCACCGATGCTCATATAGCAAATAACCAATCGTTTTCCGCCGTTGTGTTTTGTTTTCAAAGCCGTAATGTCATCTTGTGTTAAAGCATCATTATCATTAAAAAATAAATCAATCAGCACAAGGTCGTAATCTGTTTGCACAATGGCGTTGATGAAATCTTGCTTAGCGGAATAGTTTTCGGTATTAATCAGATACAAGAAATTTTTTGCATCGGAAAGCGTTGAAATATCATTTGAATTTACATTGTAAGGTTCAGAAGGATAATCAGGAATAACATTTAAATTTCGTTCCGGAGCTGAAAAAGAAATATAGCCGTTTGCATTATTTTTTGCATAAGCATCATCCATTTTAGAATGTGTTGAACAATAATCGGTTACCATCACTTGTACGCCGGAATTTTTTTCAGTATCCAGAAAATTTTTCAAATAATTTGTATCGTCTGAAGAAGTTGCTCGGTCGTCACTATCATATCCGTAAAATAAATCTTCCTGTCCTTGTCCGTCTATGGCATTGAGGTAAGTTGTTTCGGGAGCTCCGGTTTCGGTGCCGTCTTTTGTCGAAAGTTCGGTTCCGTTTTGCGGAATAATGATAAAATTTTGATTAATGTTTTTTGCATAAGCACTGATGCTCTGTACAAAATCACGCATTTCTTGTTTGAAATTTATACCTTCGGGGACTTTATTTTTTTTACAAGCAGAAAACCCGATAATAAATATACTTAAAAGAATTAGGGTTGTTTTTTTCATGTGTGTGATATTTAGTAACTAATTAACATACAGATAATTGATTGTTTAAGGTATTTGCATAAATACTGCTTTAAGCACATGGAACGAATCTGCCTGCTGCAAGTAATGCAAATTTTCTTTATTCATGCTATTGTTGTGTCGAATTATTTGTCATGTGTGTTTCATAATAAAAAGTGTTAATTAAAAAGGACGACTTTATTAGTCGTCCTCAAAGTTATAAAATTTTTATAATATTATTATTTAAAATCCGGAATTCTTCCGGGTGACCACGGACTGCCTGATTTATTAGCTCTGTCTTCCAATAATTTCAATTTTTGTTTTAAAACTTTTGCTTGTTTAATTAGTTTTGTAACGCCTTCTTTTACAATTTGCAAATTATTTTTTAAGGTTTGAGTAGCATCCGAACCGTGGTAAGCTCCGTATGTTACGGCAGAAATTCTCCAATTTAAATTCGGAGGTTGATTTTCGTTTAATTTATCTATAATTTCATCACCGTTTAACTTACGGTTCATTTCACGTAATTCCGAAATCATATCATCGGCACGCATTAAATCTTCTTGGGTCGATCCTCCGCCGTTTATTAATGCCGTTCTTAATGCTTTAACGTTTTTGCTCATTTCATCCGTCCATTTTGTCAATCCGGCTGTAACACCGTAAACTTCGGCAGCTTCTTTTTTGAATTTTTCTAAAGCTAAAGGATCTTTTGCCGGTAATGTCAGATTTCCGAGCGGACGAAGGGTAAAACTTTGCGATTCACCAATTTTTGTTTCAATACCGTTTACTATTTTAGCCATTGAAACAGTATATTTTCCCGGAGGAACGGGAATCCCGCCGGTTTGCCTGTTATGCATTGGTGAATTTCCGTCAGTTACGGGATACAAATTAAATCGTCTTAATCCCCAGTTAAATCGTTGTAACCCCGGTGACGCCGAACGTTTTATTCTTCTTACGATTTCTCCTTTTTCATTCGTTATCGTAAACATCAAATAAGGCGGTATTTCATCGGCTTCTTCTCTTAAAATATCAAATGAAGGGAATAAAACATTCGGATTATCTTTCTCTGCTTCAAGCCGATAATCTTTTTTTGTTTTAATTTTATCTTTAATATAATACGTAAAAACGGCACCGTATTCCGGATTTTTACCGGTAAAAACAGTAGCGCCTTGTCCGTATTTTTTAGATGTTTGAGAATATATATAAGCATCTTTTACGGGAAATAAAATATTGTCCTTTTTCAATGTTTTATTCGTTATTTTTCTTAAAAGCGAAAAGTCGTCAAGAATATAAAAACCTCTGCCAAAAGTAGCTACTATCAAATCATCTTCACGTTTTTGAATTTTAATATCGCGAACGGCAATTGTAGGTAATCCGGATGAAAATTTAATCCATTTACCGCCGCCGTTTATTGAAAAGTATAAACCGTATTCTGTTCCTGCAAAGAGCAATTGTTTTTCAACGGGATCTTCAAGAATTGAATAAACGGTTCCTTTTTCAGGCAAATCCGTAACAATTTCAAACCATGTTTTGCCTTTATCCATACTTTTCAGAAGATAAGGTTTTAAATTATTATCTTTTCTTCCGTCAAAAGCAGCATAAACTACATTTTCATCATGTTGTGAAGCAAAAATACAACTGACATAAGTCATTTCGGGAACATCCCTGAATTTACTTAACTTTCGCCATGTTTTACCGCCGTCTTCGGTAATTTGAATTAAACCGTCATCGGTGCCTGCATATAAAATATTTTCATTTAAGGGAGATTCCGAAAAAGCAACAATATTTCCGAAAATTGATGTTGAAGCATTTTTTGCTACGGCATCAACCGGTTGAACTTTTCCCATAACTTTTAATTCATTACGATTTAGTTGTCTCGTTAAATCCGGGCTGATTACTTGCCAAGAATTACCTCTGTCTTCGCTTCTGAACACTTTGTTTGCACAAAAATACAAACGTTTATTATCAAAAGAACTGATTTTTAAAGGTGCATTCCAGTTCCATCTGTAAGCTTCGTCTTTTGGCGGAAGCGGTTGAATATAAACACGTTCGCCGCTTTTTTTATCATACCTTACCAATCCGCCGTATTGCGATTCGGCATAAACGATATTCGGTTCTTTCGGGTCAATGGCTGAAAAAAAACCGTCTCCGCCTTGAGTTACTTTCCAATCATCTTGTAAGATACCGCTTCTGCAAATTGTTTGCGAAGGTCCCACACAACTGTTATTATCTTGTGTCCCCCCGGCAACATTATAAAAAGGTTTTGCATTATCAACGGCTACTCTGTAAAACTGTGTAATCGGTAAGTTAGGTGCATGACGCCAATTTGAACCCATATCAAAAGTTTCATATAATCCGCCGTCGCAACCTATCAGGAGATGGTCGGTATTATCAGGGTCAATCCACAAAGCGTGATCATCTACGTGTTTTTGTGATAATCCGAGTGTTTTCCATGTTTTTCCTCCGTCAAGTGTATATTTTGTATAAGTATCCGTAGAATAAACTTTGTTTACGTCTTTCGGGTCACAATGAATGCGATTATAATATTGAGGACTTGTTGAAACATAAGAATTCATTTTTTTCCATGAAACTCCGCGATTTGTTGTTCTGTAAAATCCGCCGGAGCCGTTTGCACCTTCTATAATTGCATAAACATAATCAGGATTAACCGGTGAAATTGCCAAACCAATTCTTCCGACATTTCCTCTCGGAAGGCCGCTTGTCAGTTTTTTCCATGTTTTTCCGGCATCTGTTGATTTATAAATTGCCGATTCAGGTCCGCCGTCAATCAAAGTATAAACTCTTCTTCTTCTTTGATAACTTGAAGCATAAAGAATGTCGGGGTTTCTTGAATCAAAAACAATATCATTAAATCCGGTGTTTTTGCTGACTGTTAATAAAGTATCCCAAGTTTGCCCCATATCCGAAGTTTTAAAAATTCCTCTGTCTCCGCCGGGACCCCACAAAGGGCCTTGTGCTGCAACATATACATCAGAATTTCGCGGGTCAATAACGATTCTTCCGATATGTTCAGAATTTTTTAACCCGACATTTTTAAATGATTTTCCGCCGTCTTGAGAAACATAAATACCGTCTCCGTAACCGATAGCTCTTTGGCTGTTGTATTCTCCCGTTCCTACCCAAACAATATTTGTATTATTCGGGTCTATGGCAACATCTGCAATTGAATAAGAGCCGTAATGATCAAAAATCGGGTAAAAAGTTATTCCGGCATTATCCGTTTTCCATACATTCCCGGCTGCTGCCGCAAGATAAAATTGACTGTGATTTTCAGGATTTACTTCAATATCTGCAATTCTTCCGGATGCATAAGCAGGTCCGATGCTTCTGAATTTAAAAGCAGAAAAAGTTGATGATTTTATCAAACTTTTTTCGGTATCGGTTTTTTGAGCTTGCAAACCGGTCGAAAAAATCATATAAACGGAAGTTAACATAAAGAACTTCATTAAACAGGTAAAATATTTCATATTTCTTTGTTTTAAAATAATTTAAAAGAAATAAAACTGTATAATCTTATTTGAAAAACAGTCTTAAAACTTATCCGTGAAGAATATATGCAAAAGTCATGCAAGAAATAAGAAATATTATAAAATTGATTAACCCGAATTATTCATGAAAAATCAAAGATGCAATAGTAACAAACTAAATGATAACGATTTAGAAGTTATTGCAAGATGTCCAAATTTGGGTGATTTTTCACCGGAGGTGCATTTTTTCTTTGCCCGACTCATCGTTGCAAATCCTTTGCAGTATAAGGATACAGCAGCAGGATTTGACGCCTTGATTCAGGCAAAGAAAAAACGTATGAATAATTCGGGTTTATACAACAGTCTTGAATTTTCATTCCTATT
>Ga0164318_10005490_pt1 | contig 12257 bp, 8 predicted proteins | sample GuaBasSedimGuay9_FD_113734 | JGI IMG/M metagenome (GOLD analysis project Ga0164318, IMG submission 113734) | Subseafloor sediment microbial communities from Guaymas Basin, Gulf of California, Mexico - Guay9, Core 4571-4, 0-3 cm | ecosystem: Environmental > Aquatic > Marine > Hydrothermal vents >... | reverse complement strand
TTCATAAAATGCATCTAAATTTACAAGCCATATTCTTATTCTTTTACTTACGGCATCTACGGCTCTGTTTCCGGTATGTATGTCCACATCTGCAAGGCTTAATTCCCTATAGCCGGAACTGCTATCATTTAACGGCTTCTTGTTAATAGTTAATTTAGGAACCTTTAGGAAATTTGAGCATAGTACCGGCATTAAGGTAATGGCCATTGCGAGAGAGACGGATAGGGCAAAGGATATGGTAAATGCTAAATCCTTGAATATGAGTCCTGTTATGCCTTTTACAAATACAAGGGGAAGAAAAACGGCAACTGTAGTAAGGGTGGAAGCTGTTATTGCACGGGAAACCTCTTCTGTTCCCTGTACTGCAGCTTCTTTAGGAGGAAGGTTGGAGAGCTGTTTTCTATAGATAGATTCAAGCACAACTATTGAGTTGTCAACAAGCATGCCTATCCCCAGAGTAATGCCTGCAAGGGACATAATGTTCATGGTGATGTGACCGAAGTCCATAAGCGAAAAGGTTGTTACAATGGAAACAGGAATAGCTACGGAGATTATGAGAGTGGAGCTTACATTTCTTAAAAAAAACAGCAGTACCAGAATTGCAAGAAGCCCTCCCTGCCATGCAGCACTTGCCACGCCTCCTATAGACATGATAATGGATTTTGACTGGTCGGACTGTATTCGAATTTTAACAGAAGGAGGGAGGCTTTTTTTAATACTGTTTACCGTATTTTTTACCTGTTCAATAACGTCCACAGTGTTGTGTCCGGGCTGTTTCCTTACCTGAATTTCTATTGTATTCCTTGCACCAGAAAGGACAAACTCTTCCTGAGGCAGGTCTCCGAGTTCAATAGAAGAGATATCTTTAAGCAGAACCGGGGTTTTCCCGCGGTAACCTATAAGGACATTACCTATGTCTTTTAACTGTGAAAATTTTCCGATGGTTCTTATCACCAGGTATTTGTTGTTAATATTAATTGAGCCAGCCGGTATATTTATGTTTTCTCCCTGGAAGGCTTTTAAAACCTGAGTTATGGAAATATTGAGTTTTGAAAGATCCTCTACATTAAGTTTGCATGTGACCGCCTGTTTTTTCCCTCCGTAAATGTTTGCAGCGGCTACCCCTTTAACTTTTTCTATTTCGGGAACTATTCTTTTTTCGGCAAGACGCCTTAAGTCCAGCCCTTCTATATCGGATTCCACAACAAATGTAATGGAGGGAAGGACTTCGGGATTATACCGAAAAATCATGGGGCGCTCTGCATCGTCCGGAAGGTCCGCCTCTATATCGGTAAGTTTTTCTCTTATTTCCGGCACTATTGTATCCATGTTAGTGCCCCATATAAAATTAACCGTTACAAAAGAGATGCCTTCGCTGGAAGTAGAAGAAACATTCTCTACCCCGTTAATGGAAGAAACAGCATCTTCTATCGGTTTAGATATATTTGTTTCTACTTCATAGGGGCTTACACCCGTATCGATTGTCACAACTGCAACCGTGGGGTAGGTTATATCGGGAAAAAGTTCAAGGCCGAGCCGTGAGAGAGAAATAACCCCGAAGGTCGTAAGTGCTACGAATATCATTATTGTTGTTACTTTATGGTTAACCGAATATTCTGTTAGCTTCATTTTCCGGAGATAATTCTCACCTCCTGTCCGTTTTCTAAAAATGAATTGCCATCTATAATAACCAGATCAGAAGCTGAAATGCCCTTTAGAATTTGCACCCTCCCGCTTTCTCTTATCCCCGTTTTAACAGCGATAAATTGAGCAGTTGAGAGTTTTAAGCCTTTTAGCTTGTCTTTTTGAGCATCTTCCGCCTTAACCTGTACTTTTCTGTTTATTTTATCTTTTCCTTCGCCGTTTTTAGGAGATACAGCGCTTTCCTTCACAATAAAAACCCCTTCTCTGCCGTTACTGTTTACAACTGCTCCAATCGGAACGGTTAATGCATTGTCGTAATGTTCTATTACAAGATCGGCCTCTATAAACATTCCGGGGAGGAGGCTGCCGTCTCTGTTTTCAATATCCACACTGACAGTGAAGGTTCTGCTTGCAGGATCTATTACCGAATCGACTGCAGATATTTTACCCGTATAGGGTTTGGAGCTGGTGTATGCACTTGGGTAAATGTTGACTATTATGGAATCTTTCTTTTCTTTAATTTCACCGTAGTATTTTTCTGGTATAAGTATTTGCGCCTCTATGAGGCTCTCACTTATTATTGTAAGAATAGGTGTTGTTTGAGCTACCATGTTGCCCTTATCGGCAAATATTTTAGCGACTTTTCCGGAGATAGGAGCTGTTATTCTTGTATAGTCAACCTGCAGGCAGGCAAGTTCGTACTGAGCTTTCATAGCGTCCATATTGGCCCGGGCCATTTCCAGCTCTTCGGGTGAAGCACCCTTCTCCATTAGTGACAGGCTTCTCTGTGCGTTCTGATATGAGGTTTTTGCATTTCTGTACCTGCTTTCGCTTTCTTCGTACTGTGATTTAGGTATGGCTCCGTTTTTATAGAGTCTCTTAAGCCTGTTTAGATTCTCCTCCGCATCTACAAGGTCCTGTTTTGCCTGTTTAACAAGGGCCCGAGTGTTTTCTATTTCCTCTTTTCTTGCCCCTTTTCTTATTTTGTTGTACTGAGCTTCGGAAGCTTTCCATGCGGAGTAGGCCTGTTTCATCTGCAGGATTACAGAATCGTCCTCTATTTTTGCAAGGAGTTCTCCTTTGTAAATTTTAGCTCCTTCAGTTACATATATCTTTTCTATTTTCCCCGGTATCTTCGAAAGTACTGTTACCGTATTTCCGGATACAAGGTTTCCTGTGAAGGAAAGAATTTTCTCCATTACTCTGTATTGAGGTTTCTCTATTTCTACAGGTATCTCTGTCTGTACTGCAGTATCTTTGGCACTTCTGTTTTTTAATCTTGCAAATACGCTTAGAGAAATTACAGCTGCGGTTATAGCAATTACAATAGTTAAAGTTTTCCCTTTTCTTTTCATATGTATCTGTGTACCCTTTTTCTCCGGCAAAATTTACATATCGACGGCCCTGATTATTAATAGCCTATTTTTAATTTTTCCAGGAACATCTTCTTTACAGAATTTTTAAGCGATTCTATTTCTTCATTTAGTTTCTCCGGCGGTGAAAGTGCGGCAGAAAAGAGGATTCCCAAAACGGTTATCTTAATAAGATTAGAAACGTGCTCTTTGTCATTGGATATATCCAGCAAACCGTTGGACTTTCCTTCTGTTAAAAGCTCTTCTATAAGTGAAAACAGAGTATTGAAATTCTTATTTAGAAGCTTATGCTGGTTAGCCTTGAAGAGCATTCCCCGTAAAAGGGGAAGTGACTTCTGGAGTATTTCGAAGGCCAGGTTGAGAAAGTTTTCGAATTTCACAGTTATCCGTTCTTTGGAACTGTTGATTAATCTTATCTGGGAGAGAAAATTCTTCCATCCTTCATCGACTGTTGCAGTAAAGAGGTCTTCTTTGTTTAAAAAGTAATTGTATATAGAACCGGAAGCGACACCGGATAGTTCGGCAATACTCTGGATTGTAGAACTATCAAAGCCGTTCTTTCCAAAAACCTCGAATGCTGCGTTTATTATTTTTTCACGTTTTTTATCGTCCTTCGGCCTTGCCAAAATATCCCCCTTTAAGTGTATTGGTCAATTATGAATATTTAAGCTCTGGTTGCCTTTTTAATATTTAATGAATGAACCTTCATTCATTAAATATGTATAAACGGATAATATATCAGGATTTTAAACAGGTCAATAGGAACCAATAGTCTCATCCCTGCCAAGCCTGTTTTCGCTCGTTATTTTTAACTATTAAGTGGCCTTTTTGTAGTATTTTTTCCCTATTTTTACTACGGTCTCCGAAATGAGCTGCAGGCTGTCATCGGATAAACCGGGGTAAATCGGGATACTTATAGAATTTCTGTATCTCTTAAAGCTTTCAGGAAAATCGTTTTCCTTAAACCCGTATCTCTTTTTATAGTAAGTCATTATATGTAGAGGTATAAAATGGACAGATGTTCCTATCCCCTCTTCCTTAAGGAGTTCTATAAATCCATCCCTGCCGATTGTTAGTTTTTCAGGAGCAATTCGAATTACAAAGAGATGCCATGCATGTTCAGGGCTGTAGTCGGGTATTTTAAGAAAGTCGTATTGTGAAAATGTCTCTATATAGTATCTGGCTATTGCTCTGCGTTTTTCAAGAAAGTTAACCGCATTTTTAAGCTGCACAAGGCCCAATGCGGCCGCCAGGTCTGTCATATTGTACTTAAATCCCGGGGCTGTGATATCGTACTTCCAGCTTCCCTCTATAGAGTTGTAACGGTCAAAAACATCGCGGTCTATTCCGTGAAGCCGCATAACCTTGACTCTTTCATAGCAGGTTTTACTGTCGGTTACAAGCATTCCTCCTTCGCCGGTGGTGATGGTTTTGGTTGCATAGAACGAATAAACCCCCATATCCCCCACTGTACCTGCATATCTGCCCTTATACCTGCCTTCTGCAAGCTTTACAGGAAAGGCATGTGCCGAATCCTCTATAATTTGCAGCTCAAATTTATCTGCAGCATCCTCAATTTCTTCCATAGAACATGGAAGACCGGCAAAGTGAACAGGAATAACCGCCTTAATTTTGGCTTTTTCTCTCTCATTATACTCAGAGAGGGTTTTAAACATTAAATCCGGACTGATATTTCCCGTCTCTTCTTCGATATCTGCAAAAACCGGGTCTGCACCCAGATACCTTATTACCTCTGCAGTGGACGCAAAAGTAAAGGGAGTTGTAATTACTCTGTCGCCTCTTTTTATGCCTGCTGCTTCTAAGGCTAAATGTAATCCGGCTGTTGCCGAATTAAGTGCAGCCGCATACTTACTTCCTACGAAACCTGCAAACTCTGTTTCGAATTTCTCGGCAATTTTCCCTGTTGTAAGCCATCCGGAGCGAAGTACCTTTATTACGGCTTCCTCTTCCTCTTCACCTATGGACGGCCTTGCAAAGGGGATAAAGTTCTCTCTGTCAGTATTCCGGTTCATTACTGTGAATCTGTATTCCCGGGATAGCTTCTTTGAGAATTTTTTTTAAATACTTTCTGTTTCTAAAGACATCCGGTTTGTTTTCATCGAAGAAGCATACGGGAGAAAGTTTTTCGATAAGCGGTTTTAGGTTTCCGTTTATAAGCAGTTTTTCGCGGTGCAGTTCAAGGATTTTATTGGATTCGGTGGGGTAAGGTGTTTCCTCTTTGGTCCATAATTTTTCGCTGAGTTTTTCACCGGGCCTTAGGCCTGTAATTTTAAGTTTAATCTCCTTTTCCGGCTCATAGCCGTAGAACCGGATCATCTGCTCTGCAAGTTCTTTAATAGAAACAGGATCTCCCATATCAAGAAGATAGAGCGTACCGCCACTCCCTACGCCTCCCGCCTTTAGAACAAGAGATGCTGCTTCCGGGATTGTCATAAAGAATCGCTTAACAGCTTCGTGTGTAATGGTGACAGGCCCGCCCTTTGCGATTTGTTTCTGGAACAGAGGAAGAATACTGCCCCGCGAACCGAGAACGTTCCCGAACCGTACGACTAAAAAATTCTTACCGTTTTTCCCTTCGTTCAGGACAATCTCTTCAGCTATGAGTTTAGATGCCCCGTATACATTACTCGGTTCTACCGCTTTATCCGTTGAGATAAAGACGAACCGTTCAATACCGGCTTCCCGTGAAGCATCCACTATATTCCGTGTACCGAAGACATTATTTTTTACAGCTTCCACCGGATTCGCCTCTAAAAGAGGTACATGCTTGTGCGCCGCTGTATGAAAAACCACATTGGCTTTAAGTCTCTTTATCAGAAACATTACATAATCACGGTCCTGAAGTTCTCCAATAATAGGTACAATTGTTGCTTTTTCTCCTATCCCCTCTTCCTGAAGCAGTTTAAGCTCTCTCTCTATTTCATAAATACTGTTTTCTCCGTGCCCGAACAGGTAAAGCCTCTCTGCGCCTCCGGATAGGAGCTGGCGCGAAAGTTCGCTTCCTATGCTGCCGCCAGCACCCGTAACCAGTACTCTTTTGCCTCTTAGGTATGAGAGGCTCTCCTTAAGATTAACCTTTACGGGCATCCTTGCAAGCAGGTCCTCGGGATTTATCTCACGCGCCTGTATTAGATGGGCTTCGTCTTCAAGGATCTGGGAAACCCGCGGCACAATTCTTATCTTTGAAAATTCTGCCCTTTTAAGTATGCTATAAATTCTTTTAAGCTGTTCCTTTGTTGCACTCGGAATTGCTATAATTGCTTCGTCTGCCGGGTTTGTTTTTAGTATTTCTATAACTGCATCCAAAGGACCTAAAACAGGAATGCCGTTAATTTTATTTCCTATTTTTTTTCTGTTATCATCTAAAAATGCAACGACTCTTCCGAATATCTTTTTTGAATGAATTTCCTTCGCCAGAGTTGTACCGGTAAAACCTGCACCCACTATATAAATTCTATTTTTGCTTCTTTTAATCATGTTCTGTGCCGTCATTTTTGATTTTCGGAATTTAAACTTGAATTGTAAGTATTTTCATCTCTGGATGATGCAACTGTTTCGATTCCCAGATCTGCATATAATGTATTGTTGTAAAGATTAAGTCGGATTTTTACTCGCCCCTTTCTCCTGTTTACTTTTACAATTAACCCTTCTAGCCCTTTTAACGGGCCGGATATTATATGGATTCTGTCATTTTCATCAAATGCAACTCTGGATTTTTCTATTATTTCACCGCATGAGATAAAGTGCTTTAAAATCTCCTCATCGTTTTTGGAAAGGGGCTCTATATTCTGATTGTCCCTTAAAAAACGGTAAAAGCCCTGGGTTTTACGTAAAGCCCAGTACAGATCGTTATCGATTTTCTGTGTTTCCAGGAAAATGTAGCCGGGATAAACGGAGGCTACTTTATCCTGCCATTTGCCTCTGCGCCGTATCCTTAAATTTTTCCTGGGCCATAAAAAAGTAACGTCTTTGGAGTCAAGAACCTTTTTTGCGCTTTTCAGAAATATTTCCTCACGGCCGGTTTTTACCTGTACTGCAAAGTAGGACATTTAACCCTTTTTACTCTTAAACATATTTTTTATTTCGTTTAACTTTACAGATTCAATCGGGTCCCTTTTTACCCTTTCAAAGTATTCTGCAATAAAAGCAATAAAAACAGCAAGGAAAAAAGCAGTTATTGTAAAAATAATACAAATTTTAAATCTGCTCGGGCTGGTTTTAACCTCAGGCACCTCTGCCTTTTCTATAATCTGAAAGGTCTGCGAAGTATCCGTTTCCTCTATTTTAGAGGCTTCGTACTGCTGTCTAAGCATAGTGTATATTGTTTCCTGTATGCTTAAGTCTCTCTTTAAGTTTAAATATTCCGCAGATACGCCTGGCAGCTTTTCCTGTGGAATTGTCTCCCCGGAAAATTCTTGAAATCCCTTTTTAAGCTCCTTTATGAGCTGTTTTGTTGCATCTATTTCATTTTTTAGCCTGACTATCTGCGGGTTGGTATCCTTTAGATAACTTTTAAGGTTTTGAAGTTCTATCTCTTTATTGTAAACCTGAGTTGTAAGATCGGCAATCATCTTTATATGCGACTCTGCCTGCACCGACAGGTCTATTATCCCGTATTTTTTTTGATAAGCTACCAGTTTATCCTGAGCTGTTTTTAAGTCCACTCCCACAGTTTTGAGTCTCTCCTCGAGGAAAGTCTTTTTCTGTCTTACCTTTTCCAGAGTTAAATCCTTAAAACGGTTATCGAGAAGTTCAACTATTCTGTTTACAACCTTTGTTGCAAATACCGGGTCTATGTTCTTATAGCTTATTGAGAGTATGTTGGATTTTGCATCGTAATCTGCATCCATGGCAGACTGGATCATATTTCTTGCCGTTGTTTTCGGGTTTTTAGTGATATTGTACTTTTTCTTAAAATTAAATTCCTCTGCGACCTGGTCTTTTATGGTATTGCCCTTCAGGAGAGCCTGTGCAAGTTCTGCGCTGGAGTTAGTGCCTGCAGAAGCGCCTAAGAGGCCTGCCAAAGAGTTTAGGCCGCTCGATGAAAGTATGGAGCTTATTGCCCCGCTGGAGGAAGAGCTCGCTTTAACCAGCACCTCAACCTTTGGTTTATATATATTGGGCAGGTAGTTCCAGCGGGAATCCGGTGGGAGTTTTAGAGTAAGGTAAGCAAAACCCAGGATAAAAAGTGCTGCAAAAAAAGTTGTCAGTACAATGAGCCTTCTTCTCTTTACAAGAACTGCGAATAGGTCGAGAAGAGAGATTGTGTCTTCCTCTGCCGTATAGTCTCTGCTTTCTGTGGAATTTTTAATTTCTTTTATTTCATCTCCGTGCATTGTTTCTCCTAAAAAAATATCACCTCTTTATGTAGCTTTCAAGCGAACCGGTGACATCCCATTTTTCAACTGCATAGTATTCATACCGGAAATTAGGAAGGATTTCAACTCCTATTACAGATGCATCTCTCTGGGTGATGTGCTGTTTTAACGCTTCCCTCTGAATGAGCCTGTAGGGAATATCAAGTTTACGGTCTCTTCCCATGGCGTCTATGCGGATTCTTCCGGGATATGCTTCTCTCTGAAGCGGGTCGACTGATACAATATACCCTTTTATAAAACTATTATCAATATTGTTAATTTTTGAAACTGCTTTTCTTATAATATAGCCCACAGCTTCATGTTCGAAATGCTCATAAGCTGCCGTATGCAGGTCCGGGGCTACAATAATGTCCGGATGATAACCCTCTATAATTTCCGTTACCTTTTTAATAAGTTCTGTTTCGCCGCCCCAGTCTTTAAAAACAGCCTCTTTTGACATAACCTGTTTTATAGAGCTGTAAGGGTGATTTTTTAAACCAAGGCGTATATAAACGCGGGAACCGAGAATTGACATTGCCTTTTGTGCTTCTTTTACCCGGACTCCGGCAAGAGCTTTACCCTTTAAGTCGTGCGGCGGGTATGTGCCGTTTACTATTCTTGCCGGATATTGATCCAGGCCGCTCTCTCCGTCTGTAAACAGAACAGTTACAACCTTTTTCCCGGCTCTTGCCGCCTGCGCCATAAGGCAGCCGAAATCAAGGCTCTCATCGTCCGGGTGAGCATGGAAAAAGAGAATATCAGCCTTAAAATAGGCTATTTTATCTCCAGGTTTGTAAATTCTGGGTTTTGTATATACAATTTTTCCCAGGGGTATACTTTCCTTTATTAGTTTAGCCGGAGGAATTACCTTGCTTTTATTTTTAAGCGGTTCAACCTTGGTTTTCGGAACAGAGGACCCGGCATGCATTTTCTGAACCTGTTCTAGTTTCCGGGTCTTTGTAATAACAGGTTTTACCCCGAGAACAAGGACAAGAAATACCATAAGGAGAAATGCGGCAGCATGAATTGTATAGATTGGATAGGGCTTCTTTTTCCTTATTTCATATACATTTTCGCTTCCAATACAGAGAAAGTAGATTCTGTATCTTCCAAAGAGAATATGGTCTCCCTCTTTGAGTTTTTTCTGCTTTCTTGATACACCGTTTATATTAAGGGGAAAGTTAGACCTTATAAACGGTGTATTGTTAAAGTACTCTATTCTTAAAAAAGCCTCTTTCTGTTTTCCGGTAAAACCGGCATCGTTTAAAATAATATCGGCATTGCCTGTCTGGGCAATCTTTGCAGGGACTTTGTGCAGTCTTTTCAGCTCTTTTTGTCCGGAGGATGAAATAATTTTTAGATTAATAAAAGGACGCGTTCCTACAGGAACTTTTTCTGTCTCTTTTGGTTTTCTAATAAATGCAAAGTAGAGGAGAGAAATTAAAATCAAAGCTGTCAGCAGCAGGAACACAATAAAAAAAGGATTAATATGCTTTACAGTTATCCTTCTTGAGGCCGGGGCTGCTGTGGGGGTTTTCTTTACCGGAACGGCCGGTTTGTTTTCTAAAGAAGCAATACTTTGTGATATTTTCTGCATAACAGTCTTAAGTTGTGAAATATAGTAGAAGTGGTAGTTATCCGCTTCTTTGGAATTTAGTTTAAGATTCCCGTTTTCCGTCATTTTTTTAAGCTTTACATTGTCCGGTAGAGGGAATCCTATAAAGTATAGTTCTAAGGGCCCCTGATTTAGGCCCTGCAAAATTCTATTTTCCGAAGGCAGCAGTCCATTTGTGTCTGTTGATATACCGTCGGTAATAACAATAACTATCTTTTTTCTGCCTGCGGCTCCCGTATTACAGTAGCTCATACCGAAAGAAATGGCGGAGTTAAGAGGGGATAGTCCCCATGCATTTATATGTTCTGCAGAGTTAAGTATGCGTTTATAGCTGGTGGTAAAGGGAACTTTAAGAATAATATCTCTGCCCTTCCCGATATCTTCGCCAAATGATACAAGTGCCCATTCTATATTCTTCTGTTTTTCAGCAGTAAGCAGGCTGTATAAAAATGTTTTAGCTTTTTTTAACCTGCTTTCTCCGTGAATACCCGGGTAGGAAGAGTTGTAGGTAAGCCTCATACTAAAAGATGAATCGAGTATTAACACTACGCTTGCTTTGATATCCCGATTGTTCTTTGTATTTTGGCAGTACGCTGCCGATACATTGAAAATGAGAATTAGAAGTAGCGTGAAAAATACCTGTTTCACTACAAAGAAAAAAAATATCATAAAGGAGGAGATAAGTCTATGAGGCTGAAACAAGTTGTATTATCGCTTTGTATTCTGGTCCTGACTGTTAGCGTTTTTTCAGAAACCCTATGTCTTTACGTTGAAGAACGTACAAACGGCGAATTCGGTCCTTTCCCTCCTCCTACAAAGGAGGGAATATACTATGGCTTATTCGACGGTAATCATATTGTTTTTGATATGGGAGACAAGAATATCCTGAATGTAAACTGGGGAAAACAGGATTTTTCAAGTGCCCTAAACATTTCTCTGGAGGGCGGCGCCCGTTATTTTGTAGCGGTTAAGGTGAATACAAAGCAGGTTAAGTCGAAGGAACGGAAAGTTCATGTAAAGACCTCCGCTTCCTATTATCTATACGATGCAAGATACTCAAAACTCATCGTAAAGGGGAACATAAAGGGCAGTAATGAAGGCGAGGAAAACAGAATTAATCAGTCTAAACTGGACTTCTCTTTGGGTGAGAAAATAGCCGGCATTGTAAACAGGTCAATCAAGGAATACGTCGATAAACTCTGAATTACTGTCCGGCCTTACTCTTAAATTATAGCATTGGGGCGGAATAAAAAAGGTATCGCCCTTTTTATAGGTTAAATATCTCGATTTACCTCCCGATGATACTAATGCCGGTGAATTGGAAGCTCCCCTTTCCCACTGCATTTTACCGGAGCCGTTTGTAATAATAAATATATTAAATCTGCCTTCGGATTTTTCTTTTATTTTAAATATTTTCTCTATTCTGTACCTTTTTACTGTAAAGTAGGGGGATTCGGCGAGGGTAGATGTGTCTCCGTATTCTGTTTTTTTACCCTTAAAATTTTTTACATCTCCATTGTAGTCATAGTTGATAACAGCGAGAGCTTTTTCTATATGCAGAGGCCTCGGTTTGCCGTCAAATCCGAGTCTTCCCCAGTCGTATAGACGGTATGTGGAATCCGAGCTCTGCTGGATTTCAAGAAGAACTACGCCGCCGAGTATTGCATGAACAGTTCCGGCAGGGACGAACAGAACATCTCCGGCACTTATATCCACATAGCGGAGGTACTTCTCTGCTTCTCCTTTTTTTATAGCGCTGCCCAGCAGCTCTCTTGTTGTTCCCTCCTTTAGCCCGTATATAAGCTGTGCATTGGGTTCTGTATATAGTATATACCACATCTCTGTCTTGCCGCGTTCATTTTCGTGGATTTTGGCATACTCATCGTTCGGGTGTAACTGAAAGGAAAGTTTATCCGATGCGTCTATAAATTTTACAAGAACAGGAAGAGTATCGTATCCTCTGCTTAGAATTCTTTCTCCCAGCATTTCCTTAAGGTTCCCTGCTATGGCTTTATCAAGTCTTATATCTTTCAGTGATCCGGAAGCTATTGTACTTACACCGTTTCTATGAGTAGAAGCCTCCCATGATTCGCCTATTTTACCCGGGGGAAGCGTTTTCCCTATAACAGATGCAAGCCTTCTTCCGCCCCAGATTTTTTCCATTAAGACCGGCCGTAATAAAAGTGGTTCGTTTATCATAATGTTTGTATAATAGCCGGATACTGCTATATATTTCAATAAAATATT
>Ga0164318_10005488_pt1 | contig 12258 bp, 9 predicted proteins | sample GuaBasSedimGuay9_FD_113734 | JGI IMG/M metagenome (GOLD analysis project Ga0164318, IMG submission 113734) | Subseafloor sediment microbial communities from Guaymas Basin, Gulf of California, Mexico - Guay9, Core 4571-4, 0-3 cm | ecosystem: Environmental > Aquatic > Marine > Hydrothermal vents >... | reverse complement strand
TGGGGAGATGTTCTGTGCGGCTTTGCCGACAGAACAAGGCTGAGGTTGAGTAGAAGGCAAGGTTGAGTCAAGACAAGATATAAAAAAGGCAGGGGTATTTTTCTGTCTTTCCCTCGCGCACACTCACTTACACTGTTCTTATGTCAGTCTTGGGACTTTCCTTCATCCTTCGCTTTGCTTACTCCCTTTCTTACTCTTTTACCTTTCTTTGACTTCTTTCACTTCCTGCGTATCACTCGCCTCTCTTGTTGAATCGTCCGAAACGGATGGGACAGGAATCTCAGGTGAAATAGTCGTTTCCCTGACTGGGGCCAGGGCAACATACAGAGAAGCAAATGCGGTATGAATCCAGACCAGTGAGAACAGGATGCCGACGCCACACATCAGAAGACCCAGCAGGGCAATCGGGATAGCGGTCAGTCCCATTAGAAATACCGTTCCTGCCTTTCCCTGGCTCATATCCCAGCTCTCTCTCAAAGCCGGTACAACGTCCATCTTGCGCTCCACAACCAGATACGGGACAAATGCCAGTCTGCAGGCAAAATAGATACCGGGGATAATCAGCGCCATGAAGCCAATGACAATAATCACAGTTGTCACCAGGTTGGCCAGTACAACATTCACATAGTTGTCTGTCACCTTGAAGATATCGTTTACCTCGGGAGTTTCGCCCCTGGCTCCACGCACAAACCCACAGAGCACACCATAGTTAATCGCGGCATACAGGAGCAGCCAGTACGCGAAACCAAAGAGCTTCAGAAACGCCGTTCCGGCTGAGTGAAATCCACTGGGTTCATTGGCAATGCCCATTGGAATAGCCGCGGCGCTGAGAATGATGACCAGAATAAAGAGTTCCAGAAAAAACCGCTTCGATGTATCCCAGCCATGAGCATACGATCCGCTCACCGTTGCCTCGGGAAGTGTCCAGTTTTCTTCGTGCTGCATGTTGTTCATTTTTGCCTCCTGCCTGTCCGAATCGGATTCGGACAGTTTTATCTACCTGACCACATTATGTCTCCCTTTCCCGTTTTGACCATCCCGAGAAAGCATTATTTCTGCAAATTGCAACTTTGGTATGACAGAGAAATTGCATATTTTGTCGTAAAATGAAAACATAAGGTAATACTTGAACGTTTTACTGAACAGGTTTGGTCCGGGAGGATAAATGAATCTTCTGATTCAATTAGCAACAGACATCATTCTCATAGGAGCGGCACTGGGAGCGGTCGGCCTTGCCGTACGACTCCAGCAACGGACTCGGGAACCCCTTGCCGCAATGTACCTGTTCTATCTGGTTTTTTCACTGTTCTATGGTTTTTTTGCACTGATGGCCCCTGAGCTGGCTGAATCCATGCTGCCACTCACACAGGACCAGAACAGCGCCACGACTGCTGTCCACCTGCTGTTTCCTTTCCTGTCCGTACCGCTGTTAATCTCAGTCCTATTCCTGTTCTTCGCGATGGTACTCTCTTTGATCAACCGCAGGCCGTCCCCGGTATTTTCCGTATTATTCGTCCTTCTGGCGGGGTTATTATTTGTGTGTAACGGGCTTTCACTCTACCGGTCTACCCATCCCGCATTTCCAATACCACTTGTTCCCAACCAATGGTTCGTCCTCAGCTACAGTTCTCTAAGGGCCGTTGTGGTTATTTCAGCATTGATAACTGTGCTGGTTCAGTCCCGGCACCTGCGCGAAATCCACAGAAAAACTCTCGCCCGAAAGACTGCCCTCATCCTGCTGGCTCTGGAACTGGTCCGCGTGCCATTGTCCTTTTTTCATACTGCGCCCCTGCTTTTACTCGCATTTCAGACATCATGGTTTGCCGGCGATCTCTGGCCCCTGCTCTATCTGGACCGTACCCTGCCCCGGATTCGTCGCCGGGAACGCTCCACAACCGATGATCTCATTGGAAGAGGTGGCGTCACACCACGAGAATATGAAATTGTACAGTTAATCTGTCAAGGAAAGAGCAACAACGAAATTGCGGATGTTCTTTTTATCTCTGTTCAGACAGTCAAAACACACACCTACCGAATTTACCGTAAACTGGGTGTTCGAAACCGGGTACAACTGGCCAATCTCTTTCTGGGAGACAAATCGGGACAAGTTTGAGTTTGCGTTAAGAGAGAAAAAGAACACACGAGATTCAGAAAGGACAGGAATTGCTCAATTCCCCGATTCTTTTCTTCACACGCACGCGCACGTTCACTTTCACTGTTGTTGCTGCTTTGCAGCATCCACCTGCATCAACAGGCTGTCGCCGTCCACCATATCGCCGACAGAAACGGGGCAACCACTCACAATCCCATCAATGGGAGATCGGATTTCTACCTGAAGTTTCATGGATTCCATTAGGACCAGAACCTGATCTTTTTCCACAATGTCACCGGCTTTTGCCATGAGTTCCAGGATTTTCCCGGGCATGGGGGCGGTTACACTACCGTCCCCTTCGGTTTCACCGGCATTTCCTTCCCTGCCCCGGCTGAAAGTAATTTTTTCAACTTTTCCCTTCCACTGGACAAAGGTGTACTCCCTTTTCGTGGCGGCAAGAACCGGCATGGGCAAGCCATCGGAATTTGCGGCGGAAATTATCCGGCCGGTTTTGTCGGTGACAACGGGAAGGGAAATCGTTTCCCCGTTCACTGTGCCGGAAAGGATGTCGTTTTCCAGTTTCAGGTTTTTCAGCTCAAATTCCTGCTCGTTCCAAAGTATCCGTGTCATGCTTTTTTCCTTTCTTCATGGGATTCGGGTGGTTACCGGCGGATAATAGCCGTTTTCGTCCACGGAAACCGACCCTTGCGCCACTTTCCCTGTGGGGTTTCGCAAACTCGCGGCAAGGAGGAGGATCTCCGGCTCAATGGACGCATCCACGGCATTCTTCAGTTCATCCCGGTAACGGTCAATGAACCCGGTATCCAGCTCACCGGCCTGAAATGCAGGATGAGAGAGAATCTGCATCAGAAATTCCCGGTTTGTGGTAATGCCGAGGATTACAAAGTTTTCCAGCGCGAACCGGGCACGTTCCATGGCATGTTCCCTGGAATGGCCCTTCACAACCACTTTTGCAATCATGGGGTCAAAGTCGGCAAAAATTTCACTGCCCTCTGCCACCGCGCTTTCCACCCGGATTCCCGGCCCCGCCGGTTCCACGTAACGCAAAATTTTCCCCGGTGAGGGCATAAAGCCCTGGGCCGGATCCTCGGCGTAGATTCTGAATTCCATGGCATGGCCGGCACCCTTCAGTTTCTGCTGAGGGATGGCCTCCACAATTCCAAGTGCCTCTTCAATCTGCCACGCCACAAGGTCCACTCCGAATACTTCTTCCGTTACCGGGTGTTCCACCTGAATACGGGTGTTCATTTCAAGGAAGTAGAAGTTCAGTTCTTCATCCACGATGAATTCTACTGTCCCGGCACCGACGTATCCCACAATGTCAGCGATGCGAACCGCAGCTTCCCCCATTTTACGGCGGAGTTTTTCGTCCACCACAGGCGAAGGGCTTTCCTCAATGATTTTCTGGTGTCGTCGCTGGATTGTGCATTCCCGTTCTCCCACGTAAACGGTACGCCCTCCGGGGAAGGAGAAAATCTGAATTTCAATGTGACGGGGCTTCAGGATATATTTTTCCACGAACACTTCGTCACTGCCGAAGTAAGCGCTGCTTTCGGATTTTGACATGCGGATGGCGTCTAACAGTCCTTCCGGGCTCTCCACCCTGCGCATTCCCTTACCACCACCGCCGAGGCTTGCTTTTACCAGCACCGGAAAGCCGATTGACTCTGCCCTTTCCTTGATTTCAAGCTCGTTCAATCCATCAATGGAGAATCCCGGTACAGGCGACACGTCCGCTTTTTTCGCGATTTCCCGTGCCCGCTCTTTATGCCCCATGAGGTCCATGGCCCGCGCCGGCGGCCCGATAAAGATAAGGCCGTTGGTCTCACATGCGCCGGCAAATTCCGCATTTTCGGCGAGAAAGCCATAGCCCGGGTGCACAGCCTGACAGTTTTCCGCCTGTGCGAGGGCTACCAGCGCCTCGCTGTCGAGGTAGATGCTGTCTGGAGCCTTCACCATACGGCAATCTTTGAAAACCGGAACCGCCTGCTGCCATTCCTTTTCCGTTACCGGCAGAACCGGAATAATTTCCTTTTCAATAAGAGCCGTTGCGATCCGGCGGGCAATCTCCCCCCGGTTGGCAATCAGCACCCGATCAATTGTCACCATTGTAGTCCTCCGACCAGGACGGACGCCGTTTTTCAAAAAAGGCCCGAATACCTTCCTGCCCCTCCTCCGAAACCCGGGCCGAGGCAATGAGTTTCACTGTCAGCTCTTCCAGCTCCGGTGTCGGGGGAGCCACGATGTGATCCATGAGGTGCTTGATTTTCCGTTGGGAAGTCACCCCGCCGCTCAAAAGCTCTCTTACCACCTCATCCCTGCCGGCTTCCAATGCGTCCACCGATTCATACACCTTGTGCACCAACCCGATTTCCTTTGCCCGGGCTGCTCCAAATCGCTCCCCTGTCAGCATGTAGTACCGGGACACTGAAACCCCTGTTTTCTCCACGATGTACGGCCCAATCACCGCCGGAATAATCCCAAGGCGTACTTCCCCAAACGAGAAGGATGCATCTTTCACTGCCAGCGCGATGTCCGAAGCCGCCACGATTCCCACCGCGCCGCCGATGGCCGGGCCGTTTACGACTGTCATGGTAACCGGACGGGCGGTTCTGAGTGCCCGGTACAGCCGAGCCAGCCGGGCAGAATCCCTTTCATTTTCTTCCAGGGTGTAGTCTTTCATTTTCCGCATCCAATTGAGGTCCGCACCGGCGCAGAATGCGCTGCCGGAACCGGAAATCACAAGGACACGGACCCCGTCCCGTTCCGCGTCAAGGAGCACCTGGATAATCTCGTCCATCATCACGTCGTCCATGGCGTTCCGCTTTTCCGGACGATTGAGGTTCAGGAACCAGACCGGCCCCTGCTGTTTCAATTTTATCGCCTGAAACATGTCAACTCTCCACCGATGCCAATACGTCCACCGGAATATCAAATTCCTGAGCAATCAGGGCGTGCGCCAGAGTTTTCCCCTGCGCGTCAATCCGCAAACCCAGGGTTCCGCCGCCGCCGAGGGCTTCATGGAGCAGGAAGTTCCATGCCAGCAGGTTGGAAACAGGGTAGCGTTCCACCTTTCCCTTGACAAGGCCTCTGAAAATCTCTTTCACCCGCTCTGCCGTCAGCACAGTACCGATAAAATGGTAAGCCAGTTCCGACCGGGCAATGACTCCGATGTTGGACATGTCCCCTTTGTCACCGCTTCTGCCAAGTGCGATGGCTTTCAGCGGAACCCGTTTTGTTTCGGTGGAAAATGGCACTGTGCCCCCTGACTCCCCGATGGCAGCGGGAACCGGCATTCCCCCGGTTTTGGGCCAGCCGCCGGTCTCATGAAACAGGACATCATCGCCATCAAACACGGTCACTTCCCAGGTGGAAATGTCCTGCGGTACCAGTGCGGGCCAGTAGGAGACAACATTTCGCACCTGAGGTGCCCCCCCGGTCACCGCAACAGCCGGCGGTCCGCTTAAAATCAACGCCGGGAGTTTCCGGCGGAACCGTTCGAACTTTGAACGGTCGTGGTCCCGAACCGCGAATCGAAGCAGCACTTCATTGCTTTCTTTCAATGGGGCAAGATGGCGATGGCAGGCGTTGAGGCCCACGTACTCGGTGAGATGATCTTCAAAATCTGTTCCCACCCTGGACCAGAAAATTTCGGCGAACTTTTCTGCCTTCTCCCTGGCATCGGGCCCGGAAATAATAATAGTCCCCTCTGACTTGAAGCCGTCTTCGTAGGCGACGGACACCTTCAGCAAATCTGTGGGAACGGCACCCTTGATACCGAAAACCCGAACCCGGTTTTCACCCGCGGCTTCCAGTTGAATAGAGCTGAAATCCGCAATAACGTCCGGGGTGATGTAATTTTTCGGCTCTCCCATCTCGTAGAGAAGCTGTTCCCTCACCGTGTCCACCGACACCAGTCCCCCCAGACCTTCATGCTTTGTGATGACCACTCCGCCGTCCTCGGAAATCTCGGCAATAGGGTAGCCCACCACATCAAAGGAGGGGACCTTCCGCCAGTCGGTGAAATTGCCGCCGGTACTCTGGGCGCCGCATTCCAGGATGTGTCCCGCCACAATGCCGGTTGCCAGTTTGTCGTAATCATCTTCCGCCCAATCAAAGGAAGCCATCATGGCTGCCAGGGTAATTCCGGTATCGGTGACCCGCCCTGTAATCACAATATCCGCCCCGGCCTTCAACGCCCTGACCACCGGTCTGGCGCCGAAATAAAGGTTGGCGGACAACACGCGCCCCCGGATTTCGCTATAGGGCGCTCCATTTTCCATGTTGGAAAAATCCACTCCCTCATCGGAGAGATGGTCAATGTCATCGAGAATATTGTCGCCGTCCACCACCGCGATTTTCGGTTTCAAACCCTTCTCAGCTGCCATTTTCCCCAAAGCCCGAGCCAGTGCCAGCGGATTTACGCCACCAGCATTTGTAATGATACGAATTCCCTTCTCCATCACAGTTTCAAAAACCGGTTCCAGATGGCCGAGAAAATCCTTTGCATATCCCGCCTCCGGATTCTTCCTCAGTTGTTTATTCATAATGGACATGGTAATTTCAGCAAGATAGTCAATGGTGATGAAATCCAGGTCACCGCCGGTTACCTGATATTTCAAGGCGTCAGGGTCATCCCCCCAGTAGCCGCCTGCATTACCGATTCGAATCGTTTTCATGGTTCCTCCTAAGGATTCAGCAGGAAATTATTTTCTATATCCCGCCTACATGCGAAAAACGCCGTAGTCGGTTTTATCAAAGGGCGCGTTCAGGGTTGCCGACAGCGCCAGCCCCAGGGCATCCCGGGTACTGGCCGGGTCAAGGACGCCGTCGTCCCATAGCCTCGCCGTGGAGTAGTACGGGCTCCCTTCGTGGTCATATTTCTTCAAAATCGGGTCCACAATGGCGGCTTCCTGCTCCGGGGTCAGGGCCTTGCCTTCCCTTGCCACCTGGTCTTTTTTCACCGTCAGAAGTACCGATGCTGCCTGTTCACCCCCCATGACCGAAATCCGGCTGTTGGGCCACATGAACAGGAAGCGAGGGTCGTAGGCACGTCCGCACATACCGTAGTTCCCGGCACCGAAAGATCCCCCCATCATCAGGGTAATCTTCGGTACATTGGCATTGCTCACCGCCATCACCATCTTGGCACCGTCCTTGGCAATTCCCTGGTGTTCATACTGTTTCCCGACAATAAACCCCGTGATATTCTGTAAAAACAAAAGGGGAATTTTCTCCGTGGTGCAAAGCTCAATAAAATGGGTTGCCTTGAAGGCACTTTCGGAAAACAGTACGCCGTTGTTGGCAATAATTCCCACAGGCATACCAAAAAGATGGGCGAACCCGGTGACAACAGTGGGGGCATAACGCTTCTTGAATTCAAAAAAACGGCTTCCGTCCACCAGACGGGCAATAATCTCGTAGGCATCCATATTCTTTCTGCGATCCACCGGCACAATGCCGTAGAGCTCCTCCACCGGATACAGCGGGTCTTCCGGTGTTTCCAACTTCAGCGCATGCCGTCGGTGATGGCCCAGGTATTTCACCACATCCCGCGCCATCAGGATCGCGTGTTCATCGTTCTCGGCAAAATGATCCGCCACCCCGCTGATCCGGGAATGGACATCCGCGCCACCCAATTCCTCCGCCGTAACATCCTCTCCGGTTGCGGCCTTCACCAGCGGCGGCCCTGCGAGAAAAATCGTACCCGTTCCCTTCACAATAATGCTCTGATCGCTCATTGCGGGAATGTACGCACCACCGGCTGTGCAATATCCCAACACTACAGAAATCTGTGGAATTCCCCTTGCCGACATCTGCGCCTGGTTGTAGAAAATCCGGCCGAAATGCTCCCTGTCCGGAAAAACTTCCGCCTGTCTGGGCAAGAAAGCACCACCGGAATCCACCAGATAAATGCACGGCAGGCGGTTCTCTGCTGCGACTTCCTGAGCACGGAGATGTTTTTTCACGGTAATGGGGTAGTAACATCCACCCTTCACGGTGGGATCGTTTGCCACTACCATCACTTCCCGTCCCGATACCCGGCCCACACCGGTGATAATGCCGCCGGCAGGGACATCATCGTCGTACAAATCGCCCCCCGCAAGGGTACTGAGCTCCAGGAATGGGCTGTCCTCGTCGAGAAGCAGGTCAATTCGCTCCCTTACTTCAAGCTTGTTCAACTGTTTCAGCCTGGCATGGGCCTTTTCCGGCCCCCCCTGCTTCACCTGGTTAATCCTGTCCCGCAGTTCAGCCGCCAATTTGCGGTTAAACGCATCATTCTCCCTGAAATCTGCCGCGTCTGTCTTCAACCGGCTTTTCAATACCGCCATCCACGCCTCCCGTGATGAAATGAGCACAAAGAGATGCTATCATTAAAGCAAAAAAGACCCCGGATTGCAACGTGCCTTTCGGCCTGCCGCTGCAGCGCAGTGACTTGCGACTTGTGACTTGTGACTTGTGACTTGTGATTTGTGATTTGTAAATGCCAGGGAAAAGAAAAGGGCAGGGATAAACATCTTCCTCAAGCTACCGTAGAACGGAAAAGGAGGGTTCGCTATAATGGGCGTCATGTTTGGATTTGTGATTCTCTTTCTGCTTATATCAGCTGTCTTCATGCTCATGATGGCGCATGCCGCCTGGCGGGAGCAGGTTCCCCGGGGTCTACTGCTGTCACTATCAGGGGGAGCCCTGCTCATTGCCGTGAGTGTTCTGCTTGTGCTGTTTCATACCGATCCTGTCACAATACTCGTCACGGACGTTCTGTTCTGGTTATTCCTGACATTCATCGCCGTCTCCCTGCTCCCGTGGTTCCCGGCGCTGCCGGAAAGCAACAACGGAAAAATCGAACAGTTTGACGAGCGAAACCACATGTTTGCCAGGGGGAATCTCAAATTTTATCCCGAACTGGGGAATCGCTACCACCAGTTGCACCCGGAAAAAAAGACAGTGGATGAAGAAATATGGAAACTGCCGGAGCTGGGAGAACCGGGTTCAAAATTTTATGACCGCTACGTCGGTTCAATAGCGGATTCTGCGTTTGACCTTCTGGATCGAAGTTACACTCCCCTGAGTCAACGGCCCCAGGTGCCAATCCCAGTTGAACCGGTTGAACCGGACAAGCTGGTGGAAGCTGTGCGAATTGCTGCCTTTCAGTACGGGGCAGTGGATGTGGGGGTGACAGCCTTGCAACAGCATCATCTTTACAGTGTCGCAGGGCGCCAGGCAGAAAACTGGGGAAAAAAGGTGGAAAACCATCACCGGGCCGCCATTGTTTTCGTAGTGCCGATGTCAAATGGGTTTATTCGCCACGCCCCGACTCTTCCGGCAATCCTGGAGTCATCCCATTGTTACGTGGAAAGCGCCAAGATTGCCCACATTGCCGCAGAAATGTTCCACCGGCAGGGGATTTCCGCCACTGCCCATGTGGATGGCCACTACCAGGTCATCTGTGCGCCTATCGCAGAGGCAGCGGGACTCGGCCACGTGGGCCGAATGGGGATTTTCATGCACAAGGTATACGGGCCTTCTGTCCGACTGTCTGTAGTGACAGTGGATTTTGACCTACCGGAAAGCACCGGTAACCACGATTACATGGAGCATTTCTGCAAAATTTGTAAAAAATGCGCGGACAATTGCCCCAGCCGGGCCATCAGCCACGGGGACAAACCGGTTTCCAGGGGATTTGCCCACTGGTCCGTTAATCAGGAGAACTGCTACACCTTCTGGCGTAAAATCGGCACCGACTGCGCCATCTGTATCCGCTCCTGCCCTTTCAGCAAGCCTGACAGCCCTATCCATCGCATTGTCCGGGCCTACATCCGAAGAAATCCCGTGAATCAGCACCTCGCCCTTATCGGAGATGACCTCTTTTATGGCAGAAAGCTGAAAATTTCCACCCGCAATGTCAAATGGAAAAAGCTGCTGGCATCAATCAAACGCAAACATTGAAAATTGAATTTCACTAATTCGTGGAGAAGATAAAAAAATGGTGGGCGATACTGGGTTTGAACCAGTGACCCCTGCCGTGTGAAGGCAGTGCTCTCCCGCTGAGCTAATCGCCCACATCCAGAAGGGATTATAAGTCAGACAAGAGGGTTTCGCAAGGAGAAAAACTCCATTTCCGGTAGGAGCCGCTGTTTTTTCGGCATCTCACCTTGATTTATAAACTTTTACACTCCATAATAACAATACAAGACTGAGTAAGGAGGCCTTTGTGTCAAGAATTACAGAAAATCTGAAACCAGAGCGGCTTTGGTATCATTTTGAGGAAATTTCCAAAATCCCGAGATGCTCCAAACATGAAGAAAAAGTGATGGAATACATTGAATCATGGGCAAAGGGAAAAGGACTGGAAGTAAAGCGGGATGCGGCAGGAAACCTCGTGGTAATCAAGAAAGCCAACCCCGGCATGGAAAACAAACCAACTATTATCATTCAGGGCCATGTAGACATGGTCTGCGAAAAGAACAAAGAAACCGTCCACGATTTCTCAAAAGACCCACTGAAACTGATGATTGACGGGGACTGGGTCACAGCCGACGGCACCACCCTTGGCGCCGATAACGCCATCGGCGTCACCGCGGGAATGGCCCTATTGGAAGACCCGGACATTAAAACCGGCCGGCTGGAATTGCTCTGCACTTTTGATGAGGAAACCGGGCTCACCGGCGCCTTTACGCTGGATCCGTCCATGCTCACCGGAAAAATCATGCTGAACCTGGATTCCGAAGAAGAAGGTGCCATCTACATCGGTTGTGCCGGCGGACGGGACTCTGACATTGAGCTGCCATTGAGCGAAGAAGACAGCACCTTCGAAATGGAAGCATTGGAAGTCAAACTCACCGGCCTTCGGGGCGGGCACTCCGGCCTCAACATCAATGAAGGCCGTGGAAACGCCGTAAAACTGCTGGGACGGGCGCTCTATACCCTCAGTAAATCCGTTGTGTTCAACATCGCCCACATTGACGGCGGCGACAAGCACAACGCCATTCCCCGTGAAGCCACCGCCACCATCCTGGTGAATCGAAATGCTGTTGAACTGGCAAAAAGCACCCTGGATGCCATGGGCAAAGCCCTCCAGGCAGAATTCAAGATTGTGGAACCGGGGCTGGAACTTGTGGTTTCCGGTGTCGACCGCCCGGAGGTTATGTTTGACCTGATGTCCACCGATGACATCCTCTCCGCCCTTATGATACTCCCTTTCGGTGTACTGAACATGAGCGCTGCGGTGCAAGGACTGGTGGAAAGCTCCACAAACCTTGCCGCAGTTCACAGTGAACACGGAAGCCTGCAGCTGCTCTGCTCCCACCGCAGTTCCATTGCCTCCGCCATTGACTGGCAGGGGGACATGCACCGGGCATTGGCAGATGTACTGGGTGCGGATATTTCTCAGGACGAAGGATATCCCGGCTGGACCCCCAACCCGGATTCTCCCCTTCTCGCCACCGCCAGAAAATCCTTTGAGAAAGCACTGGGCTACGAACCTGAAGTAAAAGCGATTCATGCCGGCCTGGAATGCGGCATCATCGGCGAAAAATGCGGCGGCATAGATACCATCTCCTTTGGCCCTACCATTGAGGGCGCCCATTCCCCGGATGAACGGGTGGGCATCAAGAGCACCGAAGTGTTCTGGAAATGCCTCCTGACACTGGTACAAGATATCTACGCAAAGTAGCACCGACAAGTGGAGCCAAGGTTAAGTAAAAACCAAGGTTAAGGTTAAGTTGCAGAAAGAAAACGGGAGAGGACGACCTCTCCCGTTTTTTCTACATTCGCACTCTGAAAGAGTGATGGGGAAAGAGTGACAAAAAGACAGGGAATGGCCAACTCCCTGATTTTGCGCACTCGCACTTTCACACGCACTCTCCACCGCCCACTCTGGGGGGCCGTGATTCGTAACTTGTAATTTGTGATTAGCAGAAACAAAGCAGGGAATGGCCTGACTCCCTTCTTTCGCTCACTCGCACTTTCACTCGCACTGTTCTTACTCCTACCCCTACTCCTACTCACCCGAAGGGAAAAGGTTGAGGTTAAGCGAAGACAAGGTTAAGTAAAGAAAAGGCAGGGAAAGGTTAATTCTCTGATTTTCTATCATCTAACATCTAACACCTATCATCTAACATCCGGCGCAACGCGCCGCTTTG